>VOFG01005038.1_pt1 | contig 72243 bp, 110 predicted proteins | sample 5384171 | NCBI WGS metagenome assembly VOFG01 (sample SAMN12384726, study PRJNA508395) | human gut metagenome | isolation source: healthy gut F | host: Homo sapiens
GCCGATACCGCCGAACAGCAAACACATGACCAGCAGGGAAACAGCAGGGACCAGCGGCATGCGCTGCCAGTTGGTGACGATGCGCCGGCGCAGTAGGATGCACAGTGCCAGCGGGACAAAGGCCAGCAGGATGAAGGGCAGGCGGGGCAGCACGACATCCGGCAGGACCGTGTCGCCGAAACCGCCCACTACATCGCTGGGCTATGTTGCCGATGAAGGACAGAGCGAAGTAGGACTTGAAGCAACTGCGGCAGCAGCTCCACGCACACCAGCACCGTCCACAGGCGGTGGCGATAGAGACGATGGTAGCCGCCCGGCGGTGACGGGAACAGATTGATGAGCAGACTCCAGAACAGTCCCCGCGCCCAGGGCGAACAGCACCACCAGCACCAGCGTTCCGGTAAAGAAGGTGCTCTGCCTGTCGGCGCCCGCAGCAGCAGCTCGTGGTACAGCAGTGCCGCCGGGAAGAATACCCAGTTCAGCGGGCCGCGGCAGAGAACTTGGTATCCAGCCGGGAGGTGGCGGTATGTTTTTTCTATCTCTCGTTCATACAACGTATACGTCCTTTAATGGCACCCGAGGGGCATCGTAGTAAGTGTTATGGTAACACAAGATGCCGCAGATTGCAATCCTACCTGAACGCATTTCATACCGGAAGAAAGGCAGTTTAGTGGGCAAAAAGCCCTCCGAAAGGCCGTCTTTCGGCCTAAGGGAGGCTTTTTCATTCATCGGTTCTGCAAATAGCGCTGTAAGGCATTGCTCTTGTCCAGCCGCCACAGCAGTAGGCCGCCCAGGCCATAGCAGGCCAACACTTGCCTCGCCTGCGCCCACCGTCAGGCATTGAAGGCGAAAGAAGCCAGAAGGCGGCGCGGAGGTACCGCCTGCCATAGCCAGAACCAGGCCGATAAGCACGGTGTTGGCGATCACCGGCGGCAGAGGGGCCAGCCACTTTTGGCACCGGGCGGTCAGCAGGGCGGTTGGGGCAGGCGGAGCCGACCACGATGTCCAGCACGCCGTAGGGACCGAGCAGGTTGGCGATCGGGCAGCCCACGCCCAGGCCCCATGCCGTTTCCGGCAGAAAAGGGTGGCATTTTAATAGCGCCTCGGAAAAACGGCACTGATAGGACCGTAGGTGATGCCGAAAATAGAGCCGAAATAGCTGAACGGCGTAGCGGCGGCGGTCAGCGCCGCGAGGGTCAGTTGCTTGGTGTGTAGCTTCACGGCCGTTTCCTCCTGTTCCAAACATACCAGTCGCCCCCTCCAGCGCGAAACCGGAGCGCTACGGTATTTTTTTCGCAGGTCCGTATTGCCGGAGGGATGGGTGTCCGCATCGGCAATGGCTGCTACCTGCACCGCATCATCCGCACGGGCCAGGACCTTCCAGCGTACAGCCCTGCATGCTCCAGCAGCGCGGCCGCATGGTCCAGAGCGCTGTCCATCGGGTCAAAGGGGTTGGTCGTGCGGAGTTGTTCTTTGTGCCCGTTTGGTGTCTCCGCCGGTGCCGCCGTCAGACGGCGCGGCGCCATCTGGCACATCGCTGCGGTTTCCACCGTAGTAGCTGCTGACCATGTCGTTGTCGGCATTCGTATCGGCGGTGGCGGCGTCATCTGCAGATCGGTCCGCCGGCGCGCCTGCAGCGCCAGGGGAAACGCCGCGCCCACGATGACCAGACGATGCGTGCGTCAGCAACCATTTCTGATAATGTGCTTGGGATTGATATGGCGCTGCCGCCCTGAGGCGTTCTTCTCCACCTGCAGCCATAATGCGATCGCGTCAGGTCGGGTGGCGGCAGGGCGTCGCTCGCCAAGGCTTCGCGAAGTAATTTGTCCATCGGGTCAAGCGGCTGCTGTGTCACGGCTGCTCCCTCCTTTCACGGACGATCCATTCTTTATAATAGTTGGCGTGCTCACGTGAATCCAACACAGCTGCTGCGTGCCTCAGCAGGGCGATGTGCTCGCCCTTGTCCTCCACCGCCAGCTGGATCTGCCGCACGGCGGTGTCCCACCGCGCCACGCAGCGGCGGCAGGGGCGGGATGGTCTGCCCTCCAGCGCGGCCTGCGCCTGCTGGAACAGCCACGGGTTGCCGAAGCAGCCCCGGCCGATCATGCGCCCGGGATGTCCGCGTCCTCGGGGGCGAATGTCGCCGTTGGCAGGATGCGACACCGCCTCCTCCTGGCGGATAGTGACCCAGTCCGCCTGCCGCTGGGCGATGCGGCCGTGGACGGCGATGGCCTGACCGCCTCCAGCATTTTGCCACTCCGCCGTTGATGCTGCCCTTGTCCCGGCGCATTTTCACCGTCACGGGCACGGGGCTGGCCTTGACCACGGCCTCGGCCAGGCGCGCCGCCTTCTCCGGTCGCGCATCAGGGGCGGGCCGTCGCCGTTGGCCACTACGCTCCCACGGGGCAGCCCATGTTGATGTCGATAATATCTGCGCCGGACACCTCGGCGGCGATGACGGCGGCTTCAGCCATGCAGAGGGATATCGCTGCCGAAGATCTGGGCAGCGGCGGACGCTCGTTGGGCGCCAGCTTCAGCAGGCCCGCGGCTCTTTTTATCCTGATAGCACAGCGCCTTGCGCGCTGACCAGCTCCGTGCAGCTCATACCGGCGCCCAGCTCGCGGCATATCTGGCGGAAGGCCATGTCGGTGACGCCGGCCATAGGCGCCAGATACAGCTGGGAGTTGATCTCTACGTTTCCGATGTGCATGAAAGACTCCTTTGTGTGTACTGCGTTTCTGCTTACTATTTTACCACAAAAAATTTCTGTTGACAATCCGAATTAACTGTATACTGTTAATATACAGTTTTACTAAGGAGGCCTCTTATGCAGCTATACATCGACAACCGCAGCGGCGCGCCCATCTACGACCAGATCTACACTCAGATCAAGGACGCCATCCTGTCCGGACAGGTGGCCGAGGGCGAGGCGCTGCCCAGCATACGGGCGCTGGCCAAGGACCTGCGCATCGTCATCACTCACCAAACGCGCCTATGACGAACTGGAAAACGAGGGATTTATCTACACCCTGCCCGGCAAGGGCTGCTTGCGGAGCGCAGCGCGGGCTGCTGCGGAGGAAAATCTCAGGAAAATAGAGAGCCACATGCAGGAGATACGGCGGCTGGCCAACGCCTGCCGCCTGACGGAGCAGGAGCTGGACGACATGTGGCGCTTGCAGAAGGAGGAAGCAGAATGAACGCATTGGAGATACGCGGCCTGACGAAGCGGCGGGGCGATTTTGCCTTTTGGGGGGCTTGATCTGGACGCTGCCCGCCTAGGCTGCATCATGGGACTGATCGGCGAGAACGGTGCAGGCAAGTCCACCACCATACGGCTGATCCTGAACGCTCTCAGCCGGGACGGGGGCACCGTCGCCGTTTACGGCAAGGACAAGTCCACCACCGTTGGAGCGGAGGACACGGCTCGGCGCGGTGCTGGACGAGGTAGGGCTGCCGGAGTACATGACCCGCCCGACAGATCGGCCGCATGATGGCGGGCATTTTCGCCCGCTGGCAGCCGGAGGTGCAGAGATATCTGCGGCGGCGCTGGCGGTGCCGGAGGATAAGCCCTTCAGGGACTTTTCACGGGCATGAAGATGAAGCTGGGGCTGGCGGCGGCGCTGGAGCCATCAGCCGGCTGGACGAGGCCACCAGCGGGCTTGGACCCGGTGGTAACTGACCATCTTCGCGGACTTCACCCGGGACGAGGAGCACGCCGTGCTGATCTCCAGCCACATCGTCAGCGATCTGGAGAAGATCTGCGACTACATCGCGTTTCTGCACAAAGGGCGGCTGCTGCTGTGCGAAGAGAAGGATCGGCTGACGGAGGAATACGGCATCCTGCGGGGCGATACGGACGGTATCGCTCCGGCGGCGGTGTGCGGACGGCACGCCACGCCCCTATGGCACGGGTATCTGGTGCGGCGCAGCGCCGTGCCCGCCGGTATGACGCTGGGACAGGTGAACATCGAGGATCTGTTCGTGTTCATGGCAAAGGAGGCGTGAGATGAAGGGATTGTTTTATAAGGAGGCGCGGAGTCTGTGGCACTTCGGCAAGACGTATCTGCTGATGCTGGTGATTTTTCTGGGGCTCGCCCTGTACCAGTCCACGGACAGCAGCGGTGGGCGCGGTGTGGATGCTGTATCCCATATTCTTCGCCGGGACGCTGCTTACCGGTCGCTGATCGGCGACGATGAAAAAGAGCGGCTGGCTGACCTACTGCGATACTCTGCCCGTGACCCGGCGGCAGATCGTGACGGTCAAGTACATCACCTGCCTTGTCACGGCGGCGGCAGTCTGCCCTGCTGGCGGTGCCGGTGGTACTGCTGCGGCACGATACCGTGGCGGCCATGCCGTTTCTGGCGATGATGGCTCCGGTGGGACTGATCGTCCCCTCGGTCATGCTGCCCACCACCTACAAGCTGGGCGCCACCAAGGGGCGCGTGGTGTATATCGTCATGCTGATGGTCGTGGCGGGGGTCTGTGTGCTGCTGGTAAACCTGTCCAAGGAGTCCGGCGCGCCTGGCCACGCTGTCTCCGCTGGCGACTACGGCCATCTCGCTGGCGGTGTTCATCGGCAGCTGGGCGCTGTCCGTGAAGTGGTTCGAAGGGCGGGAGCTGTGAGAAAAGCCGGGCGGCAGACCTGCCTGCCGCCCGGCACCGAAATTTTTACAAGAAAATCGGGAAATGGGTGTTGACATTTGCCACCGCTCTTGCTATAATAAGCAAGCTTGAGTTCGCGAGAGCGCGATAAGGCCAAGTAGTTCAGTTGGTTAGAACGCCAGCCTGTCACGCTGGAGGTCGAGGGTTCGAGCCCCTTCTTGGTCGCCAATATGCTGCTGTAGCTCAGTAGGTAGAGCGCATCCTTGGTAAGGATGAGGTCGGCGGTTCGAATCCGCCCAGCAGCTCCAAAACGGAAACCACCCGGCAGGGTGGTTTTTGTTTTGGCAAGCTGCGTTGCGGAGTCGAAGTTTATCCCCGTAGGGGGAAATCCGCCCAGCAGCTCCAACAATTTCCGCCTAAACCGAAAGGTTTGGGCGGATTTTGCTATTCCCGTCCGGTAGGAAAGAGTTGCGGCAGGCGGCGTTTTATGCTATATATTAAAATGTGTCTGCGGATACAGCCTGAAGAAAGCGAGGGCCTTGCCTCTTGAAAGGAACCACCAAGCATCTGCTGCCGACGGTCTTCGTACGTACGGTAATCGCCATAGCCTATGCCTGCCGGATGCTGGCGAAATTCGACATCGGCGGCCCCGCCGTGAACCATATCCGGACAGCGCTCTATCTGCTGCTTTTACCCTGTGGGGCTTTTCCTCGACCGGCGCATTATCCAGCGGCAGGCGCTGCACTGCCTGCGGCTGACGGCGGCGCTGATGCTGCTGTGGCTCATACTGCGGACGCTGAAATACAGCGTTGTCACCGGCCCGGCGGCGGGGCGGTACATATGGTATCTCTACTATCTGCCGATGCTGTTCCTCCCGCTGCTGGGGTGTATATCGCCCTGTCCATGGGAAAGTCAGAGGACTACCGCCTGAGCCGAGGGACCGGTATGCTGTCGATCATCCCTGCGGCACTGTTTCTGCTGGTGATCACCAACGACCTGCATCAGCAGGTATTTGCCTTCAAGAGCGGCGTCCCCGGCTTGCCGGTTTCCGGCACATATTCCTACCGCCCGCTTATTTTATCTGCCTTGGCTGGATGGTGGTCTGTATGGCTTTTTCCTTGTCTGCCTGTTCCGGAAGAGCCGTATCCCAAGTGGTGAAGGAAAGCGGATAACGCCGTTTGTGCTGGGCTGCGCGATGCTCCTGTACGGTATTCTCTATCTGTTGGGTATTCCGGCTGTTCGGTGGTGGTTCGGCGATATGAACGTGATGTTCTGCCTACTGTATGCCGCCATCTATGAAAGCTGTATCCGCTGCCGTATGATACCGTCCAACACGGGATATGTGGAACTGTTTGAGGCCTCAACGCTGGCGGCCTGTATTGCGGATCGCAGCGGCCGGATCGTCCTGCGCTCCCGTGCCGCAGGTAAGGATATGACCTGCCCGCAGGAGGGGCAGCGGATCGTTCGACCCGATGGCATGCGTATTTCCTCGGCGCCCATCAGCGGCGGCTACGCCGTTTGGCAGGACAATGCGCCAGCTGGCGGAGCTGCGTACCCGGCTGAATGCGAACAAGGAGGAAATGGAACGCAACAGGAAGAAGCTGCAGGACGCCTATCTTGTACAGAGAAGTCTGCATGAGCTGACCGAGAAGAACCGTATATACAATGAACTGGAGGCAAAGCACAGCAGGCAGACAGCCCAGATGCGGCAGATGCTTGCCCAATGCGAGAAATCCGAACCCGCCAAGAGGCGAAGCCTGCTGAAGAAGGTGCTGCTGCTGGGCACCTACATCAAGCGCAGCGCCAATTTGTACTTCCTCAGCAGCGAGTACCAGCGGCTGCCGCAGCAGGAGCTGCGGCTGACGGTGGACGAAGCCGTGCGCGCCCTGACCGCCTGCGGCACGGAGTGCGGCGTGGTCTACCGCACAACAGGACCCATGCGCGCCTCCGAGGTCGTGCGTCTGTTCGATCTGCTGGAAATCGTCGCGGAGACAACGGTAGACGATCTGCGCTCACTGTTTATCTCCGTTTCCGACAGCGCGATGGATCTGTCGGTGGAGTGCGCCGCCGATCTGTCGGCGATCGCCTCTCCCGGAGGTGACGGTGCGGCAGGAGGACGGCCTGTGGCTGATCCGCACAGGGATAAAGGGGCGGGAGGATGCATAAGCTGAGACGCTTCGGGTTTAACGCCATCAAGGAGAGCTTTGACCGGCTGCCCACCGCCGTATGCTTTTTTTGACCGCTCGGGCGGCATCGTGCTGTGCAACCGGCAGATGTATCGGCTGAGCCAGTATCTGCTGAACAGCGATATGCAGTATCTGGAGGAGCTTCAAAAGGCGCTGGCCTCTCCGCCAAAGGGCATAATGCCCATTGCCAGCACGGAGAATACCTACCGCTTTCCGGACGGGCTGGTATGGAAATTTGAGAAGGCGGCCGTGACCGACCGATATGGGGAGACGTATATACAGCTGACCGCCGCAGATGTTACGGCGCTGCACCGGGCGCTGGAGCAGCTGGCCGAGGATAACCGAAGGCTTGAACAGGACGCGGAAAAGCTGCGGCGTCTCTCGGAAAACGTGGCGGCGGTGGCGCGGGAGAGGGAACAGCTTGCCGCCAAATCCGCCATGCACGATAGCCTTGCCGCCTGTATTACCGTCACGAAGCAATATCTGGCCGGAGACCTTGGCGGCATCAACGCAGACGTTGTGCTGCGGGAATGGGAAAAAAGCATTGTCTTTCGTGACGCAGAACGCTTGTTTAAAAGGGAGGCGCTGTATGAAAGCGCGGATAGCAGCGGCGTGGCCATCAGAATAAGAGGTACAGAGCCGGCGGGAGGCGCGGCGGATCTGATGTATGCCGCCATGCAGGTCTGCCTGAGCAACGCCATACAGTACGCGCAGGCAACCGAACTGATCGCCAACATCTGGGAGGACGGCGACAGATATACCGTCCTGATCCGAAATAACGGAAAGCCGCCGGAAAAGACCATCACAGAGGGCGGCGGTCTGTCCAATCTGCGCCGCAGGATCGAAAGGATCGGCGGGACCATGACGGTGCAGAGTCTGCAGGAGTTCGCGCTGGTGATAGGAATACCAAATCGGGAGAATTTGGAGGAGGGGAACGAATGGCTGTCAGAGACATATTGATCGTTGAGGATCAGGCGCTTGCCAGAATGTATCTGTCCTCCTGCGTGGAAAAATGTGCCGACTGCCGGGTGGCGGGCACGCTGAAGCGTGCTGATGCGGCGCTCCGGCGGTGCGGCGACAGTCATATCGACCTGATTTTAATGGATATCTGCACCGAAAACGACTCGGACGGCTTAACCGCCGCTGAGGAGATCAAGAAGATCTATCCCCGGATCAAAATTGTGATGGTGACCTCCATGCTGGAGGGGCGGTTTCTGGATCGGGCGAGAAAAATCGGCGTCGATAGCTTCTGGTACAAGGATTCCCTTCCGGCAACCTCGTTGGTGTGATCGAAGGGACGCTCAGCGGAAAAAGCTATTGGCCGGACAGCACGCCGGCAGTGCAGCTGGGGAACACCCTTTCCTGCGGCCTGTCCGATCAGGAGCTGGAGACGCTGCGCCTGCTCTGTGAGGGGCAGACCAACGCCGAGATCGCTGCGGGGATGAACGTGGCGGAATCCACAGTGCGTACCTATATCAACCGGATGCTGGAGAAAACCGGATACCCCAACCGCAACCGGCTGATGGTTGCCGCTGTCAGCAAGCGGCTGGTGGTGCCGGGGGAGCCTGTTCGGCACGGCAGAAGAAAATTGAACGGAAATACGTCTATTCACAGCATTATCCGCAATCAGCGGCCCTGTCTGTCCTCACTTTTGTGGACAGACAGGGCCGCTTTTCCGTGCTACAATAGCGGCATAGAATGGGACGCGGTAAACCCGTCGGATATACAGGAAAGGGAAGAGGGATGGCTCAATGCGTAAAATTGTGATCGATATGCAGAATTACCTGTTTGCCGACGCTGTGGCGGCCGCTTTCAAAAGCTCTGACTACGATATCGAGGTGATCCGTGCAGAGTCCCCAAGGGACACCGTGGAGCTGTGCCAGATATACGAGCCCTTTGTGCTTGTGATGGAGGTGACAGGGTATGCCCCGTGGAAGCTCGGCGAAAGGCTGAGACTGCGCGGCGAGGTAAAGGCGCTGTGTCCCAACTGCAAGATCGCGCTGATGGTGGACTCCAACACCGAAAGGCAGACGGCAAAGGACATCCGGGACGCCAAGAAGGACGGGCTGATCGATCAGTTTTTCTACGGCTCCATGTCTGCTGAGTATTTGATGGATCAGATCTATGCTATGTGAAGGAAAGATCCCGCAATGGGATATTTCATAAGTAGCTACAGGAACCTGCCGAATCGGGCAACGACGGAAAGGAGAAAATGTTATGGCGAACAAATGCGGAATTTGCGGAGCGGACATCAACCTGATGCAGACCCAGAAGCTGGCGGACGGCAATTGCATCTGCCGAAAGAATTGTAGAAGCAGGGGCTTCAAGGTGTACGACTATGTGCATGGCAACCTGTCCGGCGTGAAGGCGCATCTGGACCAGGTGGAGCGGGGAACGAAACTGTGGGATCACTACTTTGTGCCCCGCTTGAAGACCAAGGACAAGAACCAGAAGCTGGTGCGCTTCGGGGCGAACCTCTACGTGGCGGAGGACATCGGGCTGGTGGCCTTTACACAAGTGGACTACAAGATCCTGATCTTCGGCAAGACCACGCGAGCCTGCGTGTACCGCATCGCCGATCTGCGGAACTATAAGTATGAAGAGCAGATGGTGAGAAACGGCGACAAGACGGAGAAAAAGTCCACGGTGCGGATGGTGTTCATCAACACCGCTTAAGCATGAACGCCTTTAATCTTGAGGTGAACAACTTCAAGGAGTATGAAAAGCTCAGCAAGTATTTCGACACCCTGTTCGGCGTGCAGAAAACGCTGGGCAACGCCGCCAACACGTGGAAGCAGCAGATGACGGCCATCAAAGACGTGGCCTCGGGTCTCAGCGCCGCCATGCGGGGCGAGGAGGATGCCGGGGAGAAGGCGGCCGCCGCCATCAACTCACTGGACGCAGCAGCGGTCTACGGCGACCGCACCGAGTGGATCCGGCGGGCGGACGCGACCCTTGCCGCGTTTAACGGATAAATACTTTTTAGGGAGGAAGAAATCATGAAAAAAGCAGTGGCTCAGCATTGTATTGGTTCTCTGTATGGTGCTGTGCATGGCGCCCACAACGGCGCGAGCAGCAGAGGGTGAAATATGTGAGGTAAAAATCACCGTGGAGGTGAACGGACTGATCGGCAGCGCGGCAGGCACGACCTTTACATTCCAAATCAAGAAAGCCATAAATGAAGTGACTGCGGTCTACAATGATTATAAGAAGATGACTGTCACCGTCGGAGCAGACGGAAAAGGAACAAACACCATAGCGGTCGAGGAGGGCAAGTATATCGTGCAGCAGGTCGTGCCCGGCTATCCAATCGGGAAGTCTGTATGGGACAGCATTTCTTCTACGGGCGGCAACAACGAAAGCGGCCCGCAGAGCGTGTATGGCAACGGAAACAGCATCGAATTCAAGGTATACAACACCTATAAACCAGCGAGCGTGACAAAGGTAACCTCACTGCCGATCACGGTGACCGGATATAAGGCGGGCGCAAAGGTAGCAGATGCCAATGTTACGACGACAGAATCTGGTATTGAGCGCAGCTACTTCCGGTTTATGGAAAGAACTCGGCAGGTAACTGGGTGCCCACAACCAGTGAAACCTTCCAGGCGGATACAGAATATCGGGTAGAGGTCTATTTTAAGAAAATTTCGGGCTGCAACTACGACGAGCTTACAAAGGAGAACGTGACCGTAAACGGAGTGGAAGCGGATGCCTTTGAAACGACATGGAGTGGTTTTCCGTATAACAAAGATTATCGGGTGATCCACGGCCTTGGCCAACCGGAGGTCGTCAAGACGGTGAAGAGCATCAAAATCACCAAGAAGCCGGATAAGACCGAGTACATGGCCGGCGACAAGTTCGACCCGAAGGGCATGGTGGTCACGGCGGTTTACGACGACAACAGCGAGGCTGTCCTCCCTGTAACCGGCTATACGATCTTCCATGGCGACAAGCTTACGCAGGGACAGACGGATGTGACGATCCAGTATAACGATGGCAGCGGCAGCAGCAATATCAAGGTCAGGCAGGCCATCACCGTGAAGCCGTATGTGGGTTCCCCACACCCACACCTACGAACCGGCAGCAAGTGGTATGCGGACACGGATAGCCATTGGCATCAGTGTACCGACAGCACCTGCCCGGATCCGCTCGCCAGCACAAAGGATCTGGCGCCCCACACCTTCGTGTGGAAGGTAGACCCGGCGGCCACCAAGACCCAGACCGGCCAGAAGCATGAGGGAGTGTACCGTCTGCCGCTATAAGCGCAGCGAGAATACGGTGATCCCCAAGCTATCCGGCAGCGGCACGGCCACGCCCGGTACGACGATTCCCGGCATGACCGGCGGTACAACGGGCGCAGCCAAATCTCCCAAGACCGGCGATGCGGGCATCGCCCTGTATGCAGGGCTGTCCCTGCTGGCGCTGAGCGGCAGCGGCTGGGTCGTTGGCAAAAAGCGCAGAGGAGAGAAGTAAAATTTACATTCTGTGGGCGGCAGGGATCGTTTCGCCCTGCCGCCTGCAGAGATGGCGCTTGCGCTTTGACGGCGCAAGCAGCCGGAACGCCGTATTCCACGGTATTTTTCACGAAAAGGTGAGGCTCGAACATGAAAAAAAAGACTCGTTTTGTGCCTGCTGGTGCTGGCGCTTTTGTCGGTGACAGGATGTACGCAGAAAAAGGACGCGGACCCGCTGACCGTGACGCTGTGGCATGTCTACGGCGGCGAGGTGGATTCCCCTCTGAACGGTTTGATTGAGCAATTCAACAGCACCATCGGAGCGGAACAGAACATCCGGGTGAAGGTAGAGCTGGTCAGCAACAGCGGCAGCATCCATAAAAGCGTGCTGGCCGCCGCTAACAGTGACCCAGGCGCCCCTTCCCTGCCGGATATGTTCGTGTCCTACCCCAAAACGGTGCTGGCCCTCCCGGACCAGGACATGATGGTGGACGACCGGGACTATTTCAGCGAGGAGGAGCTGGCGGCGTTTATCCCCGCCTTCCGGGAGGAGGGGCAGATCGGCGGACGGCAGGCCATCCTGCCCCTGGCCAAATCCACTGAGGTACTGTTCGTCAACCGGACGCTGTTTGACCGCTGGGCAGCTGCGTCCGGCGCCAGCTACGAGGATCTGACTACATGGGAAGGCATTTACGCCTTAGCGGAGCGGTATGCCGCGGACACCGGGAAGTGCTTCCTTGTCAACGACTACCACTTCAACTACTTTCAGGTAGGCGCGGAGTCGCTGGGAGAGAACTTTTTCCAGAATGACGGCGTCAGGTTCGGCCCGGATTCGAACGAGCCTGGGAGCCGTATGCCCGGGCGGGGCTGACGGGCGGCCTGTGGCTACACGACGGGTACGCCACGGAATCTCTCCGTACCGGCGATACCATTGTGTCTGTAGCATCCTCGGCCAGTGTACTCTACTACTCCGACACGGTGACTTATCCTGACAACACCTCGGAGCAGGTGACGATCACCTCCATGCCCTACCCGGTGTTTGACGGCGGCGAAAAACTGGTGATGCAGCGGGGCGTGGGAATGTGCACGCAAAATCCACCCCGGAGCGGGAAAAAGCGTGCATTACGTTCCTTAAATGGCTGACGTCGCCGGAGCGAAACGTGGAATTCGTCACCAGCCTCGGCTATATGCCGGTGACGCAGGAGGCATTTGAGAACTATCTGCCTGACGCCGTGGAAAAACTGAGCGACCCGATGTATGTGTCGCTGTATGAGACATATCTGCAAACGCAGGAGGCATATACCTTCTACTACGCGCCGCAGATGGAGAACTATCTGGATCTGGAAACACGGTTTGAAAATCTGTCCCGGCTGAAGCTGACGGCGGGTCGGACACAGTATCTGGAGGGCGGCAACACGCTGGACGCCCTGATCCGGGAGACTTTGGACAGTTTTAAGCTGGATTACGGCACATGAAAGCGAGGAAAGCACATGCGATCAATCGGAATGCGATTCACAATCCATATGCAGCCGGTCCCAGTATGGGGCTGCGGCTGCTGCTGTACTGGTTCACCATGGTGCTGCTGATGGCGGCGATTTTGTCTACCCTGATGGCCACTGGGTGTGTTGTCCCACCCTGCGCGGCAGCTGGCCAGCGCCCTGGATATCCAGCAGAGGAACACCTACGCCGCTCTGGACTCCCAAATGGACGCACTGACAGCGCAAAGCATGGCTATGTCGGAAAAGCTGGGAAAAGAGCTGGACGCCTTTCTTGCCGCCAAGGGCATCGCCTTTGACGAGCTGAACAACGATCCGGATACCATTGCGGAGTTGGAAAAGCGCCTGTACACGCCTCTAAGCAACACTCTGGGCGCAGCCTCGTGCAGTGGGATCTTCTTCGGTCTGAATGTCACCGCCAACACCTCTCTGCCAAATGCAGAGGATTTCCGGGCGGGGTTATACCTCCGCTATTCCGGCTTACAGCCAACGGTAGCCTCAGAGCAGGATGTGATCTGCTTCCGGGGTGCGGCGGAAACGGCCCGGAGCTTGCAGCTTCAAATGCACAACCGCTGGAATCCGGAGCTGAACGCCGCTCTGATCCCCGGCAGCGATCAGGTCACCGCCTATCAGGGGTCCCGGCTGGCAGATGGCTGCCTGTGGACAAAACGCACAGAGCTGCTGGACACCTGGGAGCAGGTCATGCTGCTGTGCGTACCCATTTGGGATGGCGGCGGTACCGTAAGGGGCTTTTGCGGTGTGGAGATCAGCGATCTCTATTTCAGTCTTTCCCACGACACTGTGTCCAGCAGCTATGGCAATATGCTGACGCTGGCAGCCCCCATAGACGGCGACAGCCTCGATCTGTCGGGGACTGTGCTGGGCGCTACCGACGGCTCCCGCCTGACGGCCAACGGCATTCTGCACATCAGCGGCGGAAAATACTACACCACTTACAGCGATGGGAAGAACACCTATCTGGGGCGGCACCAGCTTCTGGATGCTGCCACGTGGGACGGCATCCCCCTTGCCGCTGTGACGCTGGTGCCGGACGGGACCTTCCGCAGCTATGAGCGCGGGTCACAGTTCGCGTGGTTTTTGGGTTCGGTGCTCTTTTTGCTGGCGATGCTGGTTGTGGCAACCGTGCTGTCCCGCCGCTTTGTCAAACCAATCAATGAAAGTCTTGCGGCGGTCAGAGGCGGCACAACGGAGGTGGTGGCCTCCGGTATTTCGGAGATCGACGAGCTGCTGACCATGATCCGTACCCGGCCGGCGGGCGCGCTGCCGCCCGATGTGGAGGCACGGCTGCGGGGCTTTGCAGAGCGGGCCAGTACGCTGACCGGCACGGAACGTACCATCCTGCAATATTATATGGACGGCTATACCGTTAAGGATATCCCGGAGCTGGCGTGTATCAGCGCCAGCACGGTCAAGACCCACAATCGCAACCTGTACCGAAAGATGGGGGTAGATTCGTTCGATGAGCTGAAGGTGTATATTGAGCTGTTCGCCAGCTGCGGCCGCAGTGGTGAGCTGCTGAAAAGATAAGAAAAGACGATAGCAGAGTGCACAATCCAAGCCACATTGGATTGTGCACTCTGTCTACGCCTAAGGGCGATTTTCACGTTTACCGGCAAAATTCACCCTTGGGGTAATAGAAATTTTTCGTAAAACCCCATATAAGTGTGTATATAGCTGAGCGTGAGTACGGGAAAGAACTGCGACGTAAGCAAGGAGGGACTGGAATGCGCCGCATCATTAAAGCGTCCATGGAGGACAGATCCTCTATGGAAAGATTTCAGTTTTCATTGCGCTGTGCGGTATGCGGCTTCCTTTGGGAAAAGTCAGCCGGTGCGCTTCTCCAAGGCGGGGATGCAGCCGGAGAGCGAAGGAAAGCGCGTGATTTTTCAGGCGCTGTACCGGCGGGAGCGAGAGGAAGCCTTCGAGTGGGCCGCCACGGAGGCGCTGGAGCATTTCAGCCTGTGTCCCATCTGCAAACGGCTGGTCTGTGACCGGTGTTTCCTGCTGGGCGAGGATATTGACCTGTGTACGGACTGTGCGGCGTTCTTACAGGAGAGCGGCGAGCCGGTAGAGAGCTCATTCACAAAACACGGCTGAAGCGGAGGAACTGCCCATGAAATGGAAGGGCTGGATAGGAGGTGTGCTGCTGGTCATGATGCTTTTCGGAACACTGGGCTGCCTGCCGGGCGGAAAACGAAGGCAGCTTCTGCACCGGCTGCGGCTTGGCGAGGCCGCTGACCTGCGAAAGCCTGCGGCTGGCAGCCCAAGCCGGGCGCTTCGGCCCCGGCATACTGCCCGGAATGTGGCAACCGTCTCAAATGAGACGTGCCGATATATGCACATTCAGATAGGAAGAAACAATAGAAGAAAACAGTAAAAACAGGAGGAACGGTGATGAAAAGCATGAAAAAGCTGGCGGCTCTGCTTCTGGCGCTGGTGATGACGCTGACGCTGGCGGCCTGCGGAGGCGGCAAGGGCAGCTCCAAGACCAACCCCGTGGTGGGCAAGTACATCGGCGAGACGGTTCTGTCCTTCGGCGAGTGGGTGTCCATGGACGAGGTGTATGATCTGGGTGACAACTACATTGAGCTGAAAGAGGACGGTACGGGCTGCTTTATGCTGGACGGCGACCCGACGACCATCGCGTGGAAGCTGGATAAGGACGGCGCCCTGACGCTGGACAGAGACGGATCGATCTGCAACTGCACACTGGAGGACGGCCTGATCACGGTGAATGACTACTTCGGCTTTGATCTGCAACTGACCTTCCGGAAGAGCACCGCTGGCGGCAGCGGCGGCTCCGACACTGCGGAGCTGTCTCTTGACGACTTTGCGTCCGTCTATGGCGGCGACTGGCACGGCATGGCCGGCCTCTCGGACGCCACCGGCGACCTTGAGGCGCTGAACGACACCGCCCACGAGATCCTGGCGCGTCTGGTATTTGACGGAAACGGAGGCTGCGAGGTCTGGCTGGCCATGTATCTGGAGGGCGAGAACGATTTTAACTTCATCGACACCTATGCGCGCGTGGTGCCCGATGACGATACCGGACTGGAGCTGCGGGGCGAGTTCATGGGCGGCGAGATGCAGGACGGCATCCTGTCCGTGGATGAGACCGGCGCCCTGTATGTGAGCTGCGAGGTGGACTCCGATCTGGTGGACGGCTCCATCAGCCTGCTGGCCAACCTGCGGCATCTGGACGATGAGAACTGGACGGACGATGACTTTATGCCCCTGCCGGACGGACGCCGTGGCGTATTACCGCGGCAAGACCTTTATGGAGATCGCCAATACCTACGAGATTGACACCGGTCTGATCCCCGATGACGGCAGCGGCGGCACCACCGCCATCCCCGACGGCGGCGACAACGGCGGCCTGCCGGAGAATTATCCCTTCGAGCGCACCACCTCCAACGGCGAGGGGAGTACGGCAAGTCCAATCCCGACGCCACCGGCCGGGCGGATCTGCCCACCATGCAGAAGGTACGTCAGGAGCTGTGGGATATGAGCTCCTCCAAGTCCTCGAAATTGACCTATGACGACATCAAGGAAATGCTGGGCGGCGAGGACGGCATCCCCCACACTGGCATGGATGAAAGGAGCTGGAACAGCGAAAAGCACGCCTACGGCTGGTACAACGGCGAGGGTGACTACTACGTGCTGTACTTCGTGCTGCGTGACGGCGACGAGTACTACACGGCCGCCACCTTCTCCAGCAGCGTGAGAGGCGACAGCTGACGAACGGTACGGAAATCAGAGAAAGGAAGGACGAAATATGCAAGTGACATTGAACGCACTGCCCGCTTCGCTGGCAGAGTTCCGGAACCTGTCCCTGAACACCCCAGACGAGGTGGTGGCGGGCTTCCTGTGCGCATTGAACCTGTATGTAAAAAATCCCAACGAGGGTGTGGAGGCCATGAACATCCTGCGGGGTCCCCCGCCCCATGACTCCCTATGACAGCCAGTTCCTGCGGGATCGTCTGCGGGGCAAGGAGTATCTGCCGCTGGCGTACTTTGCCGGGGCCACGCCCCAGAACAGCTACGTTCCCACCCAGCCCTATGTGCTGAACGTACTGGCCGATCCCCGTCCGCAGGACATTGAACCGGGCTATCTGCGGGTATTTATCGCCACACCCGGCGCGGACTCTCCCCGCCCCATCAAGCTGCGGCAAAAGCCCTCCACTGGCGAGTGGTTCCTGTGGGAATATTCCAGTCCTCTCAGCGGTATCCGTACCCCGGCGGCGCAGGATCCCTGGGCGTGAGCCGTGAAACGGCGGTGGTATCCGCTGGCGCTGCTTCTGGCGCTGGCGCTGACCCTGACAGCCTGTCAGGTGGAGTTCATCCCCACGGGCAGCCGGAGAACAACGGCAGCTCCATGATAGACACACCGCCCCTGCCCGACGGCGACACTGATCCGGTGGACGGGCTTGACCCGGAGGGCGGCGATGAAGACTTCTACGATGGCGGGACGGACTACACCATGGAAAAGTACCGGAAGTACCTGAGTGGCGAGTGGATCGCCGTCGAGGGCGAGGTCGAGGGCGACCGGTACAAGATGGAAGAAGTAGGAATGACCGTGACGCTGGAATTCCAGGAGGCTGACGGCGTGACCGAGGACGGGCGCGGCACATGGAGCATGGGCGCATGGTACGAATATACCAACAAATATGGCGACCACGAGAAGCTGGACGGGCTGCACGTGAGGTTCCACAAAGGGACCCATGTACTACGGCTGCGCCAACGAGGAGTGGTACGCGGAGCTGATGGGCGGCCCGGAGGACGCAGAGTACACTGTGACCGTCATTGACAACAACTATCTGGAGATGCACCGCTACATGGAGGACTCCTACGTGGTGTGGGCAGTCAACTTTGAGCGGGCGGACGGACGGTGGCTCGACGAATACGGGCGGTTCGTCGAATAACAAGGGCAGCAGTCCCCGGAGAAGCGGTATACGAAACAACATAACGACAATAAAGATGTAAAGGAGAAAGATCATGGGACTTATTAAAGCGGCACTGGGCAGCTTCGGCGGCGTGATGGCGGATCAGTGGAAGGAATATTTCTACTGCGAGGCCATTCCCGAAAACGTACTGGCGGTAAAGGGTCAGAAAAAGACCACCAAGCGCTCCAGCAACACCAAGGGCGACGAGAACATCATCACCAACGGCTCGGTCATCGCGGTGGCGGACGGCCAGTGTATGCTCATCGTGGATCAGGGCAAGATCGTGGACATGTGCGCCGCCTCCGGCGAGTACACCTATGACCAGTCCACCGAGCCGTCCCTGTTCGTGGGCGACCTGGGCGACGGCATCAAGAACGTGTTCAACAACATGGCCAACCGCTTCACCTTCGGCGGCGAAGCGCCCAAGGATCAGCGCATCTACTACTTCAACACCAAGGAACTGATCGGCAACAAGTACGGCACGCCGTCCCCCGTGCCCTTCCGGGTGGTGGATCAGCGCGCCGGCATCGACATCGATGTGGGCATCCGCTGCTTCGGCGAGTACAGCTACCGCATCAGCAACCCCATGCTGTTCTACACCAACGTATGCGGCAACGTGGCCGAAGCCTACACCGCGACAAGCTGGACAGCCAGCTGAAAACCGAGCTGCTGACGGCGCTGCAGCCCGCCTTCGCCAAGATCGGCGAAAACGGCATCCGCTACTCCCAGCTGCCCGGCCACACCATGGAGCTGGCCGACGCACTGAATGAGGTCCTCAGCAAGAAGTGGCGCGACCTGCGGGGTATCGAGATCGTCTCCTTCGGCGTGTCCAGCGTCACCGCCGACGAGGAAGACGAGAAGATGCTCAAGGAGCTGCAGCGCAACGCGGCGTTCATGGATCCCACCCGTGCGGCGGCGCATCTGGTGGGCAGCCAGGGCGACGCCATGAAGATGGCGGCGGGCAACACGGCTGCCGGCCCCGCTATGGCCTTTATGGGCATGGGAATGGCCGGTCAGGCCGGCGGCATGAACGCCCAGAACCTGTTCGCCATGGGGCAGCAACAACAGGCGCAGCAGCCGGCGCAGCAGCCCGCCGCTCCCGCCGCACCCGCCGGATGGACGTGCGCCTGCGGCCATGCGGGAAACACCGGCAAGTTCTGTGCCGAGTGCGGCCAGCCCAAGCCCGCGCCCGCCGGCGAGTGGAAAATGTGCCTGCGGCGCGGTGAACACCGGCAAATTCTGCGCTGAATGCGGCCAGCCCAAGCCCGCCAGCGACGAGTGGACGTGTGCGTGCGGAACGGTCAACAAGGGCAAGTTCTGCGCCAACTGCGGCACGCCTCGCCCCTAAAGCCATGAAGAAGATGATCGTCATTCTTATCGCGGGCGTTGTGGTGGGTATTACGATCTCGGGTCTTTATAAGCACTTTGTCACCGACCGGATAACGGACGGCGGCGGCATGGTGAACGAGTTCGCCAACGTCTTTCAGGACGCTGACACGCTGAAGAGCATCCACTGGTCGCAGAGCGGCTCGCTACGACCACGGGTTTTGCTTCGATTTGGAGGAGGCGGACGGCGCGTATACCATCTCCGGCTGGTGCATCGACACTGAGGGAAGCGGGGAGAGGGTGGAGCGCACAGACGCCCCCTGACGGCGGAGCAGTGGGCGGAGGTAGAGCAGTGCCTGCGGGACAACTGGCACCAGCCGCCCAAGGTGCTGCCGGAGGGTCTGTCCGTCCTCGACGGGATGGAGAGCCACCTCAGCATCACCAGCCAGCGAGAGGGCGAGACCCTCACGGCGGAATACAACGGCGAGTACGAGTCCGCCCTTGAGGGGCTCCTGCGGGAGCTTCTCATGGGTGCCTCCGCGGTATGCGCCGCCGGAGGCGTAAACAAAAACAAGACGAAATAGGGACATTGTGGAGGAAGAAAGGAGCAACACATGAGCAAGGGACAGAAATTTTTGAAGGTGACCTCGATTCTGATATCATTGGCGGCGCGCTGGCGGGCGTGTCGTGCCTTCTGGGTATTGCGGGCGTGGCGGTGCTGGCGTCCTTGGCGGACGGCCATGCAGCGGCACTGATGCTCTATCTGGCACTGGCACTGGCTCCGGCGGCGGCGGTGGTGGAGTTCATCGCCGGTTTGAAGGGGCTGAAAACCTGCAAGACCGGCGGCGACGCCCACAAGTGCGTGGTCTGGGGCGCAGTGGTGGCAGGCATCACGGTGGTCTCCTCCGTGATGAACGTGGCGGGCGGCGGCAGCGTCGACGCCATGAGCATCCTGCTGAGTCTGGTGGTGCCGGGTCTGTATATCTACGGTGCTATGCAGGTGAAGAAGGGCGGTTGGCAGCCCCAGCAGCCCAAGACCGCACAGGCAGTCCAGCAGCCCCGCCAGCCCGGCAGCCCCTACTCTCAGGTTCCCCAGCAGCCCCAGCAGGCTCCGTATGCCGCGGCTCCTCAGCAGCCGATCCAGCCGGAGCAGCCCGCAGCCGCTCCCGCCTTTTGCCCGTCCTGCGGCGTCAAAAGCTCCGGCGAGAAGTTCTGCCAGAACTGCGGCGCACCCCTGCGCTGACCATTTCCCTGACCGCCCCTGCGGGCGGAAAAACAAATCGTTATGTAAACAAAGAAAGGAACTCTACCATGAAAAAATCGATCACGCTTGTATTGGCTATGTTGATGATGCTGTCCCTCACCGCCTGCGGCGGCGGCAGCAAGGATAAGGGCGGCGCTCTGCCCGGCATTGATATGAAATCCACGGATATACAGGCCGTGACCTCTGACTGAGCAACGCTGGAAGTGCTGAACGAGACATTCTTCACCTATCTGGGCGGCCTGAACTACTTCACCGACAGCGATCCCCAGGCGAAGCTGACCTATGCGGATCTCAAGGAGCACATCGGCGTGGATTGCCCGAGTACCAGTACCAGGAGGAGTACCAGCGCGGTGTATACACCTGGTACGCCGCCGAGGATGAGGCGTGCTGCCTGCCCTGTTCTTCGGTGACAACGGCAAGCTGATGGCTGCCGGTGCGTACAACCTCAGCCTTTGATCGACCCTGACTGACCGTATTCATATCTGAACGCCATTTTCCACGGGCGGCTCAAGGCCGCTCCCGCAGCGGAAGAGGAGAGAGAACAATGGCATCCCAAGTCACGAACTATAAATGCCCGGCGTGTACCGGTCCCCTGCATTTTGTGGGGGCGTCCGGTCAACTGGAGTGTGATTTCTGCGGCTCAAAATACGATGTCGCGCAGATCGAAGCGCTGTACGCAGAGAAAGAGGCCAAATCCGTGGAGGCCACGGAAAAGGCCAACGCCAAGGCGGAGGAGAACCGCCAGAAAATAGTGGAGATGGAGGCACAGGGGTGGGGGATACCTCCGACCTCACCAGCGACTGGGGCGCGGAGGCCGACGGCATGAAATTCTACAACTGCCCAAGCTGCGGTGCGGAGCTGATCTGCGACGCCTCCACCGCCGCCACCTCCTGCCCTTACTGCGGCAACCCAACGGTGGTGCCGGGGCAGTTCAGCGGCGCACTGAAGCCGGATTTCGTGATCCCCTTCAAGCTCAGCCGCGAGGATGCGGTGGCAGCCCTGAAGAACCACTATAAGGGCAAGCCCCTGCTGCCCAAGGCCTTTACCAACGGCAATCACATTGAGGAGATCCAGGGCGTGTACGTCCCCTTCTGGATGTTCGACGGTCAGGCGGAGGGCTCTGTGGACTATGAGGGCCTGATCATCCACGTCTACGAAAGCGGCGACTACGAGATCACCGAGACGGAGCACTACGATGTGCACCGCGGCGGCTCCATCTCCTTTGAAAAGGTTCCGGTGGACGCCTCCAGCAAGATGCCCGACGACCACATGGACTCCATCGAGCCGTATGACTATGCTTGCGGCCTGAAGCCCTTTTCCACCGCCTATCTGCCCGGCTTTCTGGCGGATAAGTACGACGTGACGGTGGAGGAGAGCCACGACCGGGCAGACGGACGGTGCTCCGCGTCTCTGGAGGGCGCGCTGCGCCGCACCACCACGCAGTACGACAGCTGCGTTCCCCTGCGGCAGGACATTCGCCTGCGGCGCGGCAAGGTCCACGACGCGCTGCTGCCGGTGTGGATGCTGCACACCAAGTGGAACGGCAAGGACTTCCTCTTTGCTATGAACGGGCAGACCGGCAAGCTGGTAGGCAATCTACCCACGGATATGGGCAAGTTCTGGGCGATCTTCGCCGCCGTCGCCGCGCCGGTGACGGCCATCGCGGCACTGATCATGATGCTGTTTTAAGGAGGGCGGCCGAGATGAAAAAGAATTTTTACATGCCTGCTGGCGCTGCTGGCGGTGCTGACGATGATCGTTCCCTCGTGGGCGGAGCAGACGGAGGACGACCTGTTCGTGTACGATACGGAAAACCTGCTGACCGAGGACGAATGGCTGGAGCTGAGCTGCTGGCCGACGAGATCTCCTGGCGGTACGATTGCGCCGTCTACATCGTCACCATCTACGACTACGAGGACTATGACAGCGACATCCACTACGCGGCGGTGAACATCTACGACAGCAACAGCTTCGGCATCGGCGAGAACCGCGAGGGCATCATGCTGATGCTGAGTACATACGACCGCGACTACGACCTGTACGTTCGAGACGGCGGCACCGCCGAGTACGCAGTCAACAAGTATGGCCGCCACCAGATGACGGAGGAGTTCCTCGACAACTTTGCCGACGACGACTGGGCGGGCGGCTTCAGGGACTATCTGAACGCCTGCGCCGAGTATCTGAGCCTTGCCGAGCAGGGGCACCCCGTCAGAAAGCCGCTGATCAAGGTGCTGCCTATGGCGCTGGGTATCGGCATCGTTCTGGCTCTGGCCGTATGCCTGTTCCTGAAGGCCAAGATGAAGTCCGTCCGTCAGGGCGCGGAGGCGGATACCTACGTGACGGCCGAGGGTCTGAACCTTACGGAGCAGTACGACAACTATACCCACACCACTGAGACCCGCCGCAAGATCTCCCGGGACAGCGATGGCGGCAGCAGCGACCATTCCGGCGGCGGAGGCTCCAGCACAAGCGGTAAGTACTGAGCGGTGAAAGGAGGATCCGATGAAAAAAATCCTATCCTCTGTCTGCTGCTGGCGCTGGCGATGATGCTGACGCTGACAGCCTGCCAGATAGATATCCCCGGCGTCGGAACCGTCCGCATCAACGACGGCAGCAAAACGACCATGATGCGGATGGCTCCCCTGCGGGGAACAGCTATGACACCTCCCTTGCCCAGCTGCGTGAGGAGGCGATGGACTTGCCCTCCTACCTCTTCGCAGCAGCGTATATCGGCAGCTCGGCGGGCGGCCCCGATGATCTGGAGCTTCCCCTGCAGGAGTGGGTGCGCACGGCGGCGCCGGAGCTGTGTGCCCAGTATCCGTTCGTCCAGAATATCCCCCGTGAACGCGTGGTGGGCAGCGGCGGCAGCCTGTTCTGCGTGGTGCCCCGCGACCCCCGACGCCACCCTTTGCGGTGAACCGCATCCGGTGGAACCCCCAGAACGAGGGACTACGACAATCTGGAGGTGCTCTACCGCAGCGAGCGCGGCGACCCGATCCTGCTGTATGCCTGCGCCGATATGGGCGAAAGCCCCTATCCCGACACGGAGGTCATCGTGACGTTCAGCACCGGCAAAACCGTCGTGGTACCCCATCTACGGCATCACGGCGCTGCCCTACGACTATGAATATGACCTGCCTCTGGGCTACAGCTTCACCGTCTGCGACGAGGGACTACGGCGGCGACATGATCGAAGAGTCCATGTGGACGACCCCTACGGCGGAGCAGCTGGCCAGGGTACGTCTGGACGTGGCAGGGCGATTTTGCGGAGCAGCCCGCCATGGCCACCATGTCCCTGACACAGGGCAGCGGCGCGGGCCGGGGCAGATCACCTTCACATGGTGGTATACCAAGGACTACGGCGATCCGCAGGAGATCTATGAGGGCAGCTGGTCCCTGACGGACAGCGGAGAGCATATAGATCTGACCATGACCCGCAGCGGCGGCCGGCAGTATACGAAGGGCGAGGCGCCCACCACGGTGTCGGGTATGTTCCTGTGCAGGTACCCGCGGCCTTCGATGTCTTCCCGGTGCTGAACGTGACCGGCGGAGGCGGCGCCTACGGGTTCCCCATCCAGCAGATCCCCAACGAGCTTCTCATGTTTGAGCCCGCTCAGGGGTAAATGACGGTAAAATACAGAAAGGAGGTGCCCATGCACAACAACAAAAAAAACTGGTCAGGTCGCTTGCGGCGATGCTGTTGGCCTTGGCCATGGCGCTGTCGCTGACGGCCTGTCAGGTGGAGATACCCGGCATGGGAACCATCAACATCAACGACGGTGCATCGGACGGTGACACCGCCAAAACCAACGGCGGCGAGCCGGGAGCCTACGACGACTCTCTGGATCTGCTGCGGCAGGAGCTGGACGAGCGTCAGCAGGACGAGCGCCTCGCGGTGGCCTACATCGGCGATATCAACGGCAGCCTGAGTGATCTGGCGGTTCCGCTGCGGGACTGGATCAACGATACGGCGCCGGGGCTGTGCGCCCAGTATACCTTTGTTCGGAATATCCCGCAGGAGCGGGTGGTGGGCGACAGCGGAAGCCTGTTCTGCGTGGTGCCCCGTGACCCCAACGCCACCGTGGCGGTGAACCGCGCCCGGTGGAACGAGGCGAAGGGCGGCTACGAGACCCTTGATGTGCTCTACCGCAGCGAGAGCGGCGATCCGATCCTGCTGTTCGTCTCCAACGATCTGGGGACTGTCCCCACCGATACCACGGAACTGCTCTTGACCGACAGCCACCCCTGATACCCTGAGCTGGTATCCCATCCCCGGAATCGTGGCGCTGCCCTACGACTCCGAGAACGAACGGAGGCTGGCCTACGACTTCACCTTTTACTCGCAGGAGGGGAACGACGGCTTCGGCAGCGACATCGGCTGGACGTGTCCCTCCGGCTCCCAGCTGACGCAGGAGGTATGGGCGTGGCAGGGGTCATACGGATAAGCCCGCTCTGGCCACTCTGGAGCTGCACGCCAACAGCAGTCAGGAGAACTATTGGGGCTCGGGCACCTTTACCTGGTGGTACGAAAGCGACTACGTCACACCGGAAGAGGTCTATGAGGGCGACTGGGGCTGACCGCCAACGGGGAATACTCCGGCGTGATAATGCTGGATCTGACCCGCACCGGCGGCAAGAGATACACGCCCGGCGAGACGGAACGGATCATCCACGACGGCTTCATCGTGCAGGTTCCCATGGCCTTCGAGGACTACACCTATCTGTCCGTTGACAAGGGACAGCACGGCTCCTATCTGCCCATTCAGTTAGAGCCGGACACGGTACTTTATTTCTATCCCCAGTGAACGGAGTGAGCGTGTGTGAACAGGGAAGGAGACGACGCCATGCGTAAATGCCGGAAAAGGGCTGGCGGTGATCCTTGGGATCGCGCTGGCGGCAAGCTGGTCATCAATCACAAGAACGGCTGATTGACCGATACGCGGTTCGTCTGAGATCAATTTGCAAACACCTCATCTAAAATAGCCATAAGGCGGCGGACATTACCTGTCCGCCGCCTTATGGCGCGTATTCCTCCTTGCGGGGAAACCTCCGTTTGTCAGCCCCTATCGGCGGAGAGCGCCTTGTCGATCTGGGCTTGCAGTGCCTCCGCCTGCTTCTTTTTCCGTAATAGCACCCACGATGGGGTCGCCCACGATGTTGCCGTTCCTGTCAACCACATAGGTGGTGGGATAGGCAAAGATATTGGTGGTGAACTTGCCGGCCTCTCCATCGGAAGCAAAATACACGTTCTGATAGGTCGCGCCCTTCTTGGCCAGTACATCCTTTGCCTCGGAAATGGCCGTCTCGTTGCCGTCCAGCGTGAAGGTGTTGACGCCGATGAGGGCGCCGCCCTTCTCCGCAAGCTCCTTGTTCAGCGCGTCCAGCTCGGCAAGCTCACCCACGCAGGGGTTGCAGGTGGTAAACCAAAAATTCACAACGGTGACGGCGTTTTTGGCGAACAGCTCGCTGCTCTTCACCGTGTTGCCGTCCAGATCCTTGCCTTCAAAGGCGGGAAACTTCTGCATACTGCCATCGTCAGGCGGCGTGGTCATATCGCTGCCCGCCGGGACGCTCATGCTGCCATCCTCTGCGGGCGTTCCGGATAAGCTGGGGAATTTTTCCTCCAATGCAGCCAGCCGGTCCTCGATATTTTTGATTTCCGTGGCTTTTTCCTTCAGCAGCTTGTACTCCTCATCGGTGAACTTCTCCTTGGAGGCCTCAATGGTGCTCAGCAGAAATTCGCCGTAGTTTTTGCCGTCCTCCATCGTGGCCATGCCCTTGTCGGCGGACAGAAAGATCTTCTCCCACAGCTCGGTGTTCTCCGCCTGAATGGCGTTCTCCTGTGCCATCAGCTCATCGTACAGAGTTTTTGCCTCCTCGAGGGTCTGGGGTTCCGCCGTCGCCCCCCCGTTCTCCGCGGGCTTCGTGCCGCAGGCGGCCAGAGACAGCACCAGCACCAGCGGCCAGCAGCAGTGTGATGATTTTCTTTACGTTCATTTTGTTTCCTCCGTTTTAATTCATTTACAGGTTCTTTTTTACCGTCTCCAAAGCCGTAGCGGAAGCTGACGGCGCTGGTGGGGCAGGCGCGGATGCACATCCCGCAGCGGATGCACTCGGCATGGTTGGGCATTTTCGTCACGTCCACGTCCATCTTGCAGGCCTTGGCGCATTTCCCGCAGGAGACGCATTTATTCTTATCCACCTTCATCTGGAACAGGGACACCCGGTTGAACAGCGCGTAAAACGCACCCAGCGGGCACAGCCACTTGCAGAAGGGCCGGTAAAATACGATGCTCAGCACGATCACCGCCAGCAGGATGCTGAATTTCCAGGTAAACAGGCTGCCCAGCGCTGCCCGGATGCCGGAATTGGCAAGGGACAGCGGGATGGCGCCCTCCAGCACGCCCTGGGGGCAGAGGTACTTGCAGAAGAAGGGGTCGCCCATGCCCACGTCGTTCACAAGGAATGCCGGCAGCAGAAAGACCATCACCAGCAGAACGGCGTACTTGAGGTATGTCAGCGGCCTCAGCTTCTTTGTGGAGAGCTTCTTCGTGGGGATCTTATGCAGCAACTCCTGAAACCAGCCGAAGGGACACAGAAAGCCGCAGATAAAGCGCCCCAGCAGCACGCCCAGCAGAATGAGGAAGCCTGTGATATAATAGGAAAAGCTGAATTTGGACGAGCCTACCACCGCCTGAAACGCTCCGATGGGGCAGGCGCCGGAAGCTGCCGGACAGGAATAGCAGTTCAGCCCCGGCACACAGACGGTTTTCCCCGCCCCTGATACAGTCCGCCCTTGAGGAAATTCGGCAGGTGCAGGTTGGTCAATAGGGCTGCCCCCGCCTGTATCCAGCCCCGAAGGCGGGACAGGGCCTGTGATACATTTGAAAACTTCTTACCCAATGCCCCACACTCCAGACATAATTTGATCGCTTTGCTCAGCACCGTGGCGGCCTCGCCCCGCCAGACGCCGAAGCACAGCATGGCGGCTCCCGCCAGCAGCAGCGTGATCTGCGCTGCTGCCTTCTTCCTGTGACTCATTTTGATCACCCTTTCCTGTTTCTGCGGCCTATCATAGCGCAGGCGGGTTAAAATCTTTGTTAAGAACAGAAATTTAACACAAATTTTATCCGGCTCTGCTATAATAAGGACGAAGAAACGAAAAGGAGGGCGTCTATGCACCTTTTGATTGTAGAGGACGAGCGCGCCCTGTGCGACACCGTCGCCCGCAGCCTGCGGCGGTCGGCCTACAGCGTAGACTATTGCTACGACGGGGATAAGGCTCTTGAGCTGCTGGGAGTGGAGCGCTACGATCTGATACTTCTCGACCTGAACCTGCCGGGCAAGGACGGCATGACGGTGCTGCGTACCCTGCGGCAGACCGACCGGGAGACAAGGGTGCTGATCCTCTCCGCCCGCAGCGAAGTGGAGGACAAGGTGCAGGGGCTGGATGCCGGGGCCAACGACTATCTGGCGAAGCCCTTCCACTTGGCGGAGCTGGAGGCCCGCATCCGCAGCCTGACATTGCGGCAGTTCACCCAGCAGGATGTGCTGCTAAGCTGCGGAGGCCTGACCTTTGACACCCGCTCCCGTACCGCCACCGTCAACGGGCAGACGCTGACGCTCACCCGGAAGGAAACGGGAATCCTGGAATACCTGATGGTGCATCAAGGAAGGCCAGTGAGCCAGGAGGAGCTGATGGATCATGTCTGGGACAACAGCGTGGATAATTTCAGCAACTCCATCCGGGTGCACATCTCCGCCCTGCGCAAAAAACTCCGCGCCGCGCTGGGCTATGACCCCATCCGCAACCGCATCGGCGAAGGCTATCTGATGGGAGGCACTGAAGAATGAAGCGGATCTCTTTACAATGGCGCATCACTCTGATGACCGTTCTGCTCATCGGCGTCACCTGCGTGGCCATGAATCTGCTGCTCTGCTCCTCCGGTGTGTATTATATGGACACCATTGCGGACAGTTTACAAGGCGGCGGCACGGTGATCCTGAATGATGGCGGAGCGGCGAGCTTTGACCCGCAGCTCATAGCGCCCAACGAGGAGCTGACCATCGTCGTCGATGGGGCGCAGGGGCGCTTCCGCACCACCAACTGGTACATCACGATGGCTGTGACGGTATTGAGCGGCATTCTTGCCTACTTCGTCAGCGGACGTGCTCTCAAGCCTCTGCGCAGCTTTGCTTCTCAGGTGGAAATGGTGCAGATGACCAATTTGGCGGATATGAAGATCGATGAAGATGTGCTTCCGGAGTTTAAGCAGCTCAGCCGTTCCTTCAACCAGATGCTGGAGCGGCTGAATACCGCCTTTTCCGCCCAGCGGCAGTTCACCGGCAACGCCGCCCACGAGCTGCGCACGCCACTGGCACTCATGCAGGCGCAGTTGGAGCTGTTTTCCGCGGAGCATCCTGATGTGCAACCGGAGACGGCGGAGTTCCTCACGCTTTTGCGTGAGCAGACGGAGCGGCTGATACAGATGACCAGGACACTGCTGGAGATGAGCAATCTGCGGCAGGTGGCGCGGAACGAGCGAATCCAGCTCGCCCCCATGATTGAGGAAATCTTCACAGACCTTGCCCCGCTGTCCGAAAAGCGCGGTGTCGCGCTAAAAGCGGAGGGCGACGGCGTTATGACCGGCAGCGATACGCTGATCTACCGGCTGATCTTCAACCTGACGGAGAACGCCGTCAAGTACAACCGGCCGGGCGGCTCGGTGCGGGTTTCTGTCACACAGGAGTCGGAAAAGCTCCTGCTCCGCGTCTCCGACACCGGCTGCGGCATCCCGGAGGAGTATCAGCGGAGCATCTTCCAGCCCTTCTTCCGGGTGGATAAGTCCCGCAGCCGCGAGTACGGCGGTGCGGGGCTGGGGCTCTCGCTGTGTGGGAGATCGCCAATCTCCACGGCGGCTCCGTTTGGGTGGAGGAGAGTTCGGACAAGGGCACGACCATCGCGGTGGAGCTGCCGATACAGTGATATTGCACGCAAAATCTCCGGTGAGCGGAATGCAGAATCTGCCGGAGCCTTTTGCGTGCCTTGCCGCGTTCCCAGCACCATGCCGGAGATGGCCAAGCTCCGCAAGGAGCATATCTCCGGTGTGCTGGGGCTTTAAGGGTCAGAATAAGGGTCAAACCCGTTTTGAGGCAGCAAAAACCCTTGAAACCAAGTGGTTTCAAGGGTTTCGGATGGTGCGCGGTACAGGACTCGAATTGCCATTTTTGTTTTCTATCTTGTGTTATTGAATACCATTTTCCCTTATGTATCAACGGTTTGCGTTGATACTTTATTTTATCTTGTACCATCCAAAACCATCAAATATTAAGCTAATAAGGGAAAAAATAAGGGAAACTTTTCCCCTATGCTCCGCAGGGCATACCTTTAATAGTGGGAAACCAGCCATTTTGAACCTACACTTTCAAACTATCCGAAGAACCCGTATCCCATTTTGACGTTATATAGCCCGTACATTTCCAGCGTTTCCGGCTGACCCTCCAACGCATAGCGTCCCGGCCACCAGCTCAAAATTCCTCGTCTAATCCGTCTGTCGGCGTGTCCGGCAGATATAAGATAAATTCGTCCCCGTCCTCCATGCCATACGGCTCGGAGGATATATTTTTGCCCCGTTTTCTATCCACTCTTTTCCGGCTTCATAATCGCTGTCCAGCTCCGCCAGCCTCAGAGAATAACTGTATTCGTCCACTTTTTCAATGTCCGAAAACCGCCCCGAAAAATCGCAGATATAAACCGTTCCGTTCGGATAATCTTCGTCATAGACACCCATATCAGCGTCGTAATACGCCCCTGAAAATGTCCCGTCCTGTTCCAGCGTCATAGAGGTCGCCCACGCGCCTACGCCGCTGCTGAATACAAAATCCATCGGAAATCCTCCGGCAAAGCATCCTTGTCCTTTTGGCCGCAGCCAGTCAATAACGCGGTGCAGAGCAACAGCACCGCCACCTTATACACAAAATATTTTTTCATCGTCTGTCCCTCCCGGCTTTAGTATACGTTTTTCCGTTGGCAGAAGCAAGACCCCCTTTCGGGGGTCTTACCCGCCGCGATCAGACTTCATTCATCTGCTGCATACAGTCCATACACATGATACGCACGCTTTTTGTCGCCCTCACGCTGTTGCCGCAGCACGGACATATCAGCTTTCTTGTGCTGCTGGGTCTGCGTTCACCGCCAGCGTTCGCAGCCCCCGCGTGGCTCGTTCCCGCAGCCCCTACACGAACACCCGGGTCAACGCTGCTTCGTCCGATGCGGATTTCATTCCATCCTTTTGAAAGTGCATATTCAACGAGGTTTTCTCCCGGTGTGGTATTCCATCCATATTGTCCGCAGGGAACGCACGTCAAGCCGTGGGCTTCGGCTATCGCCTTAAATCTTCCGTTGTGATACTTCCCGCCCCGGCTCACCTCTTTAATACCGTTTTCCCGGCAGTAGAGATGTACCATCTCATGCAGCATCGTGTCCAGCGTTTCTTCAATCGGATAGTTCAAAACCTCGGCGGCAATATTCAGCTCATACGCGCCGCCGTTTTTACGCTGCCAAACCTTGGCCGTGGTGCAATGGCCGTATGTTCCCGGCTTGCTCTGCACGGTGATGATAGGCACGGGCAGCTCCGCAGAAAAGAAGTCCGTGTTCAGGCTGTTATAGATATGCTCTAACTGGCTGACGGCTCGGCTCATTTTGGTAGTCTCTTTCATGGTACATTCCTCCATCGTGTGTATGTGTTGTGTCAGCAAAGCTGCTTGCTTGCTTTGCTTGATTTCACCACACACGACAGGGGACAGGCGCGGTCAAGGTTGGCCGTAGGCCACGCGCAAACAAAATTTTGAAACAAAATTTGTGCAGACCTTGACGGGACAGTACCCGTCGTGTCACTCGTCCCCACGAAAAAACAGAGCTGATAAATCAGCCCTGCTCGGTGTCCTCGTCAACGTATTCTAAAATATCCTCTACTTTGCATTGCAGCAATTTACAGAGTTGATTAAGCGTGTGCGTGGAGATGTTGTCACCCCGCCGCATAGCGTAATAGGTAGACATGGGAAAACCCAGCTTTCCCCAAACGGTATGTGGAAATACCCCGGTTTTTCATCGTTTGAAATAAGGAGCATAGCTAATCATCCGTCAACACCTCCGCAGCATCAGTATAAAAATGATGTGCGAAGTTTAGTATCTGCGATAACTCACATATATAAGCGGTTGCTATTTGCAAGGGATTGTGGTACACTCTACCTACCTTTATAGAAACGAGGGTATAAGGATATGAAAATAAAGAAGCTATTGCTTGTCCTGCTGGCTGTGCTGCTGGTGTTCTCTCTGTTTGGCTGCGGGAAAAAAGAACCCGTCGAGGACGTAGAACCACAGGACACCACGGAACAACTTGACGAAAATATAAAGAATGATATTAGTGGTACTTACGAGCTATCGAATGAAGAGATTGCGAAGTATTATGAATATGGCTATCTTGATGCCAAGGGAACGATAATGCAGAGCATTCAATCACTGAAATCTAAGGCTAAAGCGTGTGCAGAAAAGCTCGGACTTACCTATTCTGATGCTCAAGCATTTGACCTATTTGCCTATGGCACTGCTATTGAGCAAACAAAAGAAACTATCCGTTCAGCAACCGACTTCATTTACCCCTCGGATGGACTTCAACAGTTTATTTCATGGCGTGAGCAGTATGAGGCTGATACAGGGCTATCCGTTTCGAGCATTGGAAATGCTGGTGAAGTCTCGAATGAGCCTGACACTTCCGATCCTGGAGCCTATGAAGGTGGACAGCCAGACGATACTGTTTATGACCCCGATGCCGGAGAAGACAAGGCTTGGTATCCTGACGACTATGAGGATGTGCCTACTGAGGCAACTAAGCCTGGTGATGTAGAGACAATCAGTGGAAAGGACTTTTCAGGTCTTGGATATGGTATTTCAGGTTAATCTGATAAACACTTAAAGAAAGGAGGGCACTGGAAGATGGCATCCCCCTTTCCCCGTCGCTCGTCGCCGTTTGATTTTCTGAAATAACCGCACTTTTTCCCAATACCGTTTTTGAAAGTGTATATTCAATTCCCAAGACCGAGGGCAAACGCCCCCGGTCTTTTTTGTGCTTTTACGCCACGTTATTATGCACATCGCCAAAATAATACGCTATTCTCCCTGCGAATTTGACAAATTTGCAGAAAATACGGCAATACGCCGTGAAAACGATTGCGTTTTGTATATTTTTTCCGCACTCATTGTAAAAACCCGAACGACATTCCCAAAAATTGAAACATCATTGTGATCGCGTGATATACATTCCCTCAAAATTGCGTCGTCTTTCCCAACATCATTTCTGTATTCAAAAGCATCTTTGAGAAAGAGAGGTGCTTTTTATGAATGAAGCCCATACCCCGTCCACATTTGGTAGCCGTCTTAAAGCGCTGCGGAAGCAAAGCCGCAAAAGCCAAGTTTCCCTCGCGCTTGCCCTCAACACCGATGCCTCTACAATTAGTCGGTGGGGGAAAACGACGTGCGACAACCGGACTACGCAATGTTGAAAGACCTCGCAGCGGAGTTGAAGACGAGCGAGTGTTATCTCATGTACGGCAAAGCCAATGATGCGTCGGAAGACTTGGTCGATTTGAGCGACCTCAATTTCGAACAGAAGCACACAATTCGGACGTTGGTTCGCTTGCTTCGTGGTCGTTGACGAACCGCCAAAAAAAAGTTGCTGTTCCGGCAAAGAAACGCGAAAATTTGGAGCTATGATTGGGTCAGAAGTTGCGAAGCGCGCCGCAACTTCCGCCCCCCGCCGGGGGTGTCCGTAGAAAGGAGGAAACCAACGTGCAGAATGATAATACTGAGATTGTCGGCGTCGTCGAAGTTGACTTCAAGAACGACACGGGCGAGACGATTTCCGGCAAGACAGTGTACTATACCGAGCCGCTCGACCCCGAACGCGGCGAAGGACGCTTCGCAGGTAAGATTTTCTTCAGCGCCGCCAAGCTCGCCGCCTTCGATTATTCACCGGCTGTTGGTCAGGTGGTGCAGTTTTTCTACGATCGCGGTGGCAAGGTCAAGGCTGTCACTGTGGTTGACGACGACCCTATTATATGACGGGACAAGCGGCAGCAGCCGCACTCATGGAGGCGTGGCTCACCTGCGGGTATGACCCCGTGCTCACCGCTTTCTTTTCCACGCTACCCGCAGCGTGAGTTGCGTCCCCACCTGTTGTCTGACGGCGCGGTGGAGTTGACCATCGCAAAAAGAGGTTTCGGCTACAAGTACCGTGGCCGTCGCCCCTCTGAGCCACCGCCCGTTGATACCCGCGGGGTTAGGGGCGCTTAACCCCGCACCTCCCCGCTGGCTTCACTATTCGTAGCGTCACCGACAAGGGGAGAGAAGTAAAAATTGTATTGGAGGAAACAAAACGATGTGCGAATACTTAAAAGCGTTTTTCCGCGCCGTGGCGGACTTTTTTGCGTCGCTGGCCGCGAAATACAAAATCTACGTAGAGCGTGAGAATGCCTCATGCCGCATCGCGGCCAAGGCTAACGCCGTTATGCTGGCCGAGCAGACAATGTTGGCGGACTATCAGGTCGTGGCGGACATCGTTGCCACGGCGAACAATAATTTATCCTTAGCCGACCCCAACTTTTTTAAGACCGGTCAATGATTTTTCACAGGTCTTTAATACACCTCCTGTTTGCGCCCGCCGCACCACGAATGGCCGTGATGTGTTTGGTTGGTGCTTCCGGCTGCGTCGTTCCCGCGGCTGTTCCGCTGCCGCCAGCACATTGAAACGCGAACTTCAGGCCGAAGTCAACGCGGTCGCCACGGCCTATGGTTATCCGCCGCTTTATGTGGATGTCCGCTATCGTGAGGACAACGTCGTCGGCCTTTTGTCGTTCCAGCCTACGCGTGACGTAGGGAGGTTAGCGATGCCCGCCCGTGATGCCGCTGTCGGGCTGCTCTTGTTGGTGCTGGCCGATGTCGGTCTGTCGCCGGAGGAAATTTTGGTAGCAGAGGGGTATCCGCATTTTCAAGCGACGGCAACTCTGTTACTGCGTGACGATTTCGAGTTACCCATAGAACGCATCGTCCAACTTTTGGATAGTTACGCAAAAGTTAGCCACCATATTTTTCATCTGTCGGATGTGGACGAGATGCCAGCACCGCAAAACAACTTTCACTTTGTTACATTGACGGTTTCAACGTAAGACGGGATGAATGCGCTCGACGGCACAGAGGAGCAGCAAGCCAAAGCGTCAGCGGAGGCTGCTGCCCTCGCCGTCGGGCCCCCACGCGGGGCGTCCAATATCTAGTAGGACGCATATACCGTACTTTAGAACACAGAACGGAGGTATTTACGAAACATTATCACAACTTCATAACGGCCAAAAGCGGCCTGACCCTTTCCGTGGACAACATCGTTCTCGACCTCTACATATCCGCCCCCGCCGCCCGCACAGCCCTTATGAAACTGCTGGACGCGCTGCCGATGCGCTACGCCGTGGAGGTCACACATTGGAACAGCTTCCGTATCGGCACATTTCGGGAGCAGTTCACCATAGCGCACCAAGACGGCACATCCTTTTGGCTGGGCGCTGCGCTCAATGGCAAGGCCACCGAATGGGGGCGCGTCCGTCTGGACTTCAACCCGAACAAGGTGGCACAGCACAGCGCATTTCAAACGCTCCTGCTGTTCCTTGTCAGAAATACGCGCCCCATGCACCGCATTGTAAAGCGGTTTGACCTTGCGATAGATATTCCTGTTGACCGCTTCGATTGCTTTTTTAGTCAAGGACAGCCGCGCCTATTCTGAACGCCGTCACGGGCAGGAGTGGACACAGTACCTCGGCGCAAAGTCCTCTACGGTGGGGCGTGTCAAGCTCTATAATAAAACGGTGGAAGCACACCTCAATTATCCGCTGACCCGTTTGGAGCTGACATTAGACCCGGCCACGGCTTACGACGATATATCGTTCCCGCTGGTCTATGCCATTCACGCGGCACAAATCGGTGTGGACGAGTTTAAGGCCACCGACACCGAGCGTTTTATCCTCGGCGCATTATTGAACGGCTACGGTTCGCTCAATATGCTGGGACGCAAGACACGCGCCAAAATGGAACATTTTTTGGAGCTGTACGTGCAGCGCGTAGAAATCTCCAAATCGGAATACGCCGCTATACTGTCGCAGCTTTACCGATACACCCAAGGCCGCATAGACGCGGCCACCGATGGCGACCAACCGCCGCCCAAGCGGTTAGAACTGCCCGCATGGGTGCAAGAAATAATTGATGAAGAAAAAAGGAGACGTCTCAATATGAACGACAATTTTGATTTAACCACCGTCACATCTGCCACCGAGCAGACCCCCACCGCGTCTGCCACCGAGCAGACCCCCCACCGTAGACGCTATTACCGTAGACACCACCGAGGAGACCCCCACCGCCCCGGCCACGCTGCCGAAAAACTATCTTGTAGGTGGCTACCATGCCACCACCGAAAAGGGCACGAAATATCTTCGCCCGGAGTTCGTGGACGAATACGCCCGCAATATCGCTGCCAGTCTAAACGAGATGAAGCCCGCAGAGTTCGCGGCTATGCTGCGCGATCTAAAGCGGGCAAAGAAATCCACGCTCCCGTTTGAGGCTCGAAAGACGGCGGCTGCCGAATTGTTCCCCGTGCAATCGGCCTTGTCCACAAGAAAAAGCCCCGTCCCTTTTGACGGAGTTCATCAAGGTAAATCTTGCCGCTATCAAGACGGATGATGACTGGTCGGCGGTCTATCGGCACATGAACGCCATCAACGGTTTCCTTATGGCGGGAGGTGATGCCTAATGCCCACAGACTCAGACCTATGCAGCTTGGAAAATCTCCCGGCTTTTTTGACCGTTGAACAGCTTGCAGTTGTTTTAGGCGTTGGACGCAATACGGCATATAACTTTGTACGCAGCAACCGCATTAAGAATATCCGTGTTGGGCGGCAAATCCGAATACCCAAATCGGCTGTTGAGAATTTGTAACTATTTGCAGTTGATTAAATGCTGTGCAGGGCATATCATATAGATGGTATGTCCTGCGTGGCATGGAAAGGAGGATTTATGCCACGCACGAAAACAATGGGTCGCGCTGCCAATGGTGTCGGCTCAATTCGGAAAAAGTCTGTTCAGAAGAACGGGAAAACTTACACTTACTATGAAGCCCGTGCCACAGTGGGCTTTGACCCCGGCACAGGCAAGCAGATACAAAAGAGTATCACAGGAAAAACGCAAAAAGAGGTAGCACAAAAACTGCGTCAAATCACGACGGCTTTGGATGATGGTACTTATAAAGCCCCATCTAAGCTGACGGTGGGCGAGTGGCTGGACATTTGGACAAGGGACTACTTGGGCGGTGTAAAAGCGTCAACAGCCTATCTCTATAAGAAAAATGTAGAGCTTTTATATTGCGCCGCGTCTTGGGAAAATCCGGCTGGAAACTTTGAACGCCCATACGGTACAGCACTTTTTATAATGAGCTTGTTACGCCGACAGACGGCAAAACAAATCCGCTGTCAGCCAAAACGGTCAAGAACATTCACGGGGTTTTTCACAAGGCTTTGCAGCAAGCGGTATTGATTGGCTATCTCCGCGTCAATCCGACGGATGCCTGTACGCCCCGCGCATCATCAAAAAGAAATGCACCCGCTGGAGGAAGAACAGGTTGCAGCGTTCTTGAAAGAGGTACAAGGCAGCCCCCATGAATACCTTTATAAAATCGCGCTGTTTACGGGGCTACGCGAGGGCGAGGTTCTTGGTTTGGGCTGGGAGCATATCGACCTCGAAAACGGTATTCTCACGGTAAAGCGTCAGCTCCGCAAGGAGCAGAAAAAGGCGGTCAATATTACTTCTCTCCACCGAAGAACAACCGCGCCCGTAGTATCTCATTAGCTCCATCTGTGGTGCTGCTATTCCGGCTTCAAAAGCTGGCACAAAACAGTATGCGAATGGAGGCGGGCGACGCATGGCAGGAAAACGGGCTTGTCTTTTCCAATCAGACGGGCGGCTACCTATCCTATCGCACGGTGTATGACTGCTTCAAGCGCATTGTGAAAAAGATAGGCTCTCCGGCTACTCGCTTTTCACGACTTGCGCCACACTTACGCGGTTGCTTGCATCAAGAGCGGCGACGACATTAAGACCGTGCAGGAAAATCTCGGTCACGCCACCGCAGCGTTTACATTAGATGTTTACGGACACGTTACGAAGCAGATGAAGCGAGACAGCGCACAGCGGATGGAACAGTTTATTCAAGCCGTATCTGCTGGATGATACAATAAGGCTAAAAAATAAGGAAAAAGGGTTAAAAAAGGGCAAAAGAAAAAGCCTTAAACCCTGGCTTCAAGACTTTTCTCTGGTGCGCGGTATAGGACTCGAACCTATGACCCCATGCACGTCAAGCGGGAGGGTCAATGAAGCAACTGGCGATTTTGTAACGAAATGGCATCGCGCAAGCTCTGCACGGCTGTCTCCATACTGTTCATGTCGGCGTGGGAATACCGCGCCGTTGTTTTTATGTCCGTATGCCCCAAAAGCTCCTGCACCACCCGGAGGTCTGTGCCTTAGGCTTCGCGGGTCAGGGTGGCGAAGGTGTGGCGGCAGCAGTGCGGGGACAGGTGACGCACGGACGGTTCGGCCTCGCGGAGCTGGCGAAAGAAAGCGTCGTAGTCACGGGTGAAGTTTCAGGGGATGCAGCAGCGTCCCGTTTTTAGTGCTGAACAGGAACTCGCCCTTGTGGGGCAGTGTGCGGAGGCGGTAGGCAAGTTCAGGCAGCAGCGGCACGGTGCGGAGGCTGCTTTCCGTTTTGGCTTCATGCTCCGTGACGCAAGCCTTGTGATTTTCGAGGTATACGGCTCGGTTGACAGTCAGAGTATTACCTATGATGTCGGATTCTTTCAACCCCAGCAGTTCACCGCGGCGTAAGCCGGTCAGCAGCAGCGTCATGATGGCCACGGAGATCCTCTGCCGGTCGTAGCACATGGCAAAGTTGAGTATCATACAGACTTCGTCCAACGTAAACGCTTCACGGGGCTGCTCCTTGATATGCGGGAATTTGACGCGGGAGGCGGGGTTCTTTTGGCAAAGGTCGTTGTCCATAGCGGTCACGAACAGGGCGTTCAGCATGACGTGCAGTTTGTCCATATAGGACTTGGAGGCGGTAAGGCCGAAGTCGTTGACGAACCGCTGCAAGTGCATAGGGAGTATGGCGGACAGCTCCATGTCTTTCAGCTCCTGCGGCATCTTGCTGGCTACCAGTCCCAGCGTGTAGTAGGAGTCAGGGCGTATTGTATTCAGTTTGTAAGCGGTCAGATATTCAGGTATCCATTGACCCAGTGTCACCGGCAGTCACCTCCTGTCACGGGAAATTGTACAGCAGTCATGCAAACATCGTTGTAAAGGGGTATCTCGTAGCTTTCAGGGTATTCCTCTCGGAACAGGGCGTAGTCCATGCCGCCGTCTATCAGAGCAACGTCAGGCCTCTTTCTGAGGTCACGGGAGGCCAGATACCACTTGCCGAAAATCTTTTGGGAGTCCTTGGAGAGGTATTTCACGATGTAGTTGCAGGTACGCTCGTAGTTTTCATCAATGGGGATGCAGGTCGAAAAAAGCCCAGTGTCCAGTCCTGCATATTGAAAACGGGCTGGCCACGGTCGGTATGGAGAGGCTGTCCCGTATGGGGATTACAGGCAGGACACAGCCGAACACTGCCGAGGGAGCAGAGGCCGTGAAAATGGATAGCTCCATCCTTGTGAAATTCCGGAACAATGACATAGCGAAAGCCCTTGCGGAAGCCGAGGTTCTTCAAGGCTGAGGTCACGCGCCGCTTCACCTCGTCAACGTCATAGCGGTCAATCAGTGCGGCGTCCAATGTCCAGGTCAGGAAGTGGGTGAAGTGGTTGCACAGGGCTATATCACGAACGGCAGCTCTTGCACGGGCACGGCTGACCGCCATAGCACGGAGGGGGTCTTTCCCTGTCCCTTTGGAGGGACATCATATTCGCGTGTACGGGCTTCCCAACCGGCGGCACGGAAGATTGACTCGTTGGCAACCTGTAAGACCTGCGTGCTCGGATAGAGCTTCACGCGGGCATTTGAAAAGACATCGGCACGGGTGGCGGACATGATTGCCATGGTGTTCCCTCCCTCCTGAAACCAATTTGTTGGTATATCAAGTAGACCGCAGGTGCAGCGGTGGCCTTGCGGCTGCCGAGCTTGCCGGGAGCTTCTGCAACGAGGCCGGGCAAACAAGGCGCGATGCCGCCTCGCATCACCGGGAGTGCGTCGGCGGCTATCGCCGTACTTGGCACCGGCGGCGTAATCAGCAGCGTAGTCTCAGCAACAAGGCCGTGTTCATGCGAGCCGCTTTGCGGCTATCGCCGCAAGTTGCTCTCGCATTTCCTCGCGGGAAGCTGGTGCTCCCTAACGGATGGTATTCAAAATTGATACTGTTAGTTTATAATACTATCAGTTTTGAATACTGTCAAGGGGAACTATTAAGTTTTAATAGAAAATTCTTGCGCTGATACGAAAAGGCTGGTACAATGAAGAAAATCACCCACCGGAGAGGGGCGGAGAGCATGAGCGAAGCAAAGGACTATATCAAGGACAAGTACGAGCGTAACAAACAGGCGGCCAGTGACCCTAACGTGCCTATATCAGAGGCAGCAAAGCAGGCATGGAACGAGGCAGCATCTGACTGGGCGGCCATCGGCGCGTATGCACAGTGCCGCAAACAGCGCAAGCTGGACGTGTCAAACCGGCTGAAAGAGGTACGCAAGGCTTGCGGACTGCGGCAGCAGGACGTAGCGGAAAAGACGGGTATCAACGTCAAACATGGAGGCGCTGGTCAGGCTGGCGGATGTGTACCATGTGACGCTGGACTACCTCATGTGTCGGACGGACAGCGAGGAATGACCTGAAAACGCAAAAACAGACGGCCTCCCCGGTCAGGGAGGCCGCCTTTTTTGCTGCGGCGAGAAATCCGGAAAAGTCCGTTTCTGCAACTTTTTCGCGCATTTTCCAAAGTATTCCAGCAGCACCATTCGTCAAAATAACAAAAAGCCCCCGAAACCGTGATGGTTTCAGGGCTTTTGACCATGGTGCGCGGTACAGGACTCGAACCTGTGACCCCATGCACGTCAAGCATGTGCTCTACCAGCTGAGCTAACCGCGCAGACAACGATAGTATATTACCCTATCAGCCCCGGTTTGTCAACACTTTTCTTGCCTTTCCCGCGGAAATTTGCTATACTTACGGGGAAAAACTGTGAAAAGGGGATGATCCCATGGAAAAGATCGCGCTGGTGACCGGCTCCTCCCGGGGCATCGGACGGGCGGTGGCCCGCCGCTTGGCCGCCGAGGGCTACGCCGTGTGCGTCAACTACCGGGAGCGGCAGGACTGTGCCATGTCGCTGGTGGCGGAGATCAGCGCCGCCGGCGGCCGCGCCATGGCCGTGCAGGCGGACGTGGCGCACCGGGTGCAGGTGAACGAGATGGTGCGGCGGGTGGAGGGCGAGCTCGGCCCCGTATCGCTGCTGGTGAACAACGCGGGCGTGGCGGGGCAGGCGCTGTTCCAGGACATCACCGACGCCCTGTGGCACCGGTACTTCGCCGTGAACGTGGACGGGGCGTTCCACGCCATACAGGCCGTGCTGCCCCACATGCTCCACGAGCACGCCGGGTGCATCGTCAACGTGTCGTCCATATGGGGCCTGCGGGGTGCCAGCTGCGAGGTGACGTACTCCGCCACCAAGGGCGCACTGATCGCGCTGACCCGTTCCCTGGCGTCGGAGCTGGCGCCCACGGGCATCCGGGTCAACTGCGTTGCGCCGGGTGTCATTAAGACCGATATGCTGGACGCGCTGCCGCCGGAGGTACTCCCCCAGCTGGCGCAGGAGACGCCGCTGGGCCGTCTGGGCACGCCGGAGGACATCGCCGCCGCCGTCAGCTTTCTGGCGGACGAAAGGCGTCGTTCATCACCGGGCAGGTGCTCACCTGCGACAGGGGGATTTATACTGTAATGCAGCCAGCAGCCCGCCTCGTTCGAGGCGGGCTTCAGCTTATCTCCGGCACCTGCCCCTTTGCCAGCAGCCACGCGCCGGCGGCCAGCAGCAGTGTCTCCGGCGGAAGCGCCCCCAGCGCAGGGGCAGGGGGATATCCTGCGGCTCGATGGCCGTGCCGTCCAGCGCCGTCAGCGGCCGCTGCACGCACAGCACCGGCCGGGGCGACAGGCCGGACAGCGTAAGGCTGCACCGGGGCGACAGGCCGCAGCCCACCACCTGCCGCGCCCGCAGCCACGCGCGGCGGCGGCCTCCTGCGGCATCAGCACCGTGCGGCACAGGGGCGCCCGTCCCAGCGCCGCCAGCCGTGCCGCGCCGCCGCTGTCCAGCACCAGCAGCTCCCAGCAGCGGCGCACCAGCACCGCCTCGTCCGCAGAGCCGATCTCCGGCGGCAGCCACCGCCTGTATCCGCCGCCGCGGAAAAACGCCATGTTGCCCATGTATCCTCACCTCCCGCGTAGTGTACCGCAAAATTTGCGCCGGCCTATGCCGGAAATTTCCCTGTCCTTTTTCCCGGAGATGTGGTATACTGTTCGGGAATTCATTGCAGGAGGTGGCGACATGCCCTTTCGCGCCCATTTACATACCGTCAACCGTCACCGGCGCCTGGTGCGGCACTATTGCTTCAAGCTGGGTCTGGTGTGGCAGGGTCTGACCCACGACCTGAGCAAATACAGCCCCACGGAGTTTTGGCGGGGCGTAAAATACTACCAGGGCTGGCGCAGCCCCAACGACCAGGAACGCCTGGAAAACGGCGTGAGTCTGGCGTGGCTGCACCACAAGGGGCGCAACCGCCACCACTTCGAGTACTGGATCGACTACTGCCGCCGGGAGGATGGGACCATCTATATCGGCGGATGCAAAATGCCGAAAAAGTATGTGGCGGAGATGTTCTGCGACCGGATCGCCGCCTGCCGGGTCTATCAGGGCGACGCATATACGGACGCCTCCCCCTACGACTACTACCAGCGCAGCAAGGACCTGCGGCGCACGGACGCCAGCCGCTTCATGCACCCGGACACGGCGGCGCTGCTGGACCGGTGGCTCCTGCTGCTGAAGGAGCAGGGCGAGGACGCGGCGCTTGCCTCCATACGGCGAGAGCTGGGAGACGATTCCTACTGACATTGTTAAGAGAAAAACAGGCGATTTTCACAGGTTTTCCTTGCTTTCCGCCCTTTTCTGATATACAATGTTTTGGTACATTTTGATGCGAGGTTATCAACAACATGACCCATCCCTATAAAACGCGGGAAGGCGGCGCCACCGTGACGGTGTTCGTACCCTACGACTGCCAGAACAACTGCCCCTTCTGCATCAACAAAAAAGAATACGCGGACTGCTCCGGCTTCAGTCTGGAGAAGATACTGGCAAGCATCCGGGTGATGGACGGCATCACGCCCCGGTGTGATTTCGTGTTCACCGGCGGCGAGCCGCTGGCCGACCTGAACGCCCTGCAAAGGATGCTGGACGCCATCCCCGCCACCCACAAGATCTATATCAACACCACCTTCCCCGCCCAGACCGACACCTCCTTCGAGGAGATGCTGGCCTTTACGGAGAGGAACAAAGACAAGATCACCTGCATGAACATCTCCCGCCACCTGCAGCACTATGTGGAGGAAAGCCCTGACCAGGTGCTGGGGAAGATCGCCTGCCCCACGCGCATCAACTGCGTGCTGTATAAGAACTATCCGGCGGCAAAGCTGGTGGATTACGTGGAACGCTTTTTGCCCTACCGCATTCCCATCCAGTTCCGGTACGACTACACGGAGACCACGCCGGAGAACCTGTACGAAGAGGAGCACGACAAGATCTTGCAGGACCTGAAGCGGCAGTTCACCTACAAGGGGCTGGACGGCTGCCGGATGCGCAACGGCTTCCACTTCGAATACAAGGGCCTGCACATGACGTACCACAAGACGCTGCCCTACTCCACCATCGAGGAAAAGGGCGACGACGGCGTGATCTACGACATTCTGTACGACATCCTCATCAAGCAGAACGGCGAGATACACAGCGACTGGACCGGCGTGAAGATGGACGTGGACGCATACCGCAGGGTGGTGTTCGAACCCTACGACCTGAAGGTGCTGGACGGAACCATCGATTTCTGAATATAAAAAAGGAGACGGCTCAGGCTGTCTCCTTTTCGCCGCCCGCCGGCTATGGAACCTTTGCCCCTCCGCCGCCGTCATAGTAGGCAGGGGAAATTTTATGAGTTCTTAAGCTTTTCCCTCTTTTACTTCCGGCGGGTTTGTATTATAATAATGAACTGAGCCGGCATGCGGCCGGTTGGCCAAACAGTTTTGAGTGAAAGTAATAAGGAGCGATTCTATGAAACGTATTATCACGCTGCTGCTGGCGGTCATGACCGCTGTCTCTCTGGTCGCCTGCGGCGACAAGGCGTCCGCCACTGTGGATGCGGCGGGGCTGAGCAAGGCGCTGGCTGAGCGCGTACAGTTCGACACGGCTCTGTCCGCCATCGACGCCGGCGATTATCTGGAGCTGCCGGAAAAGTGCGAGGCAAGCGCCTACATGTCCGACGGCAGCACGGTGGAGGAGATCTTCGTGGTGCAGTGCAGCGACAAGACCGATGCCTCCGCGGTGAAGGTGTCCATGCAGAGCCTGCTGGACAGCCAGAAGCAGGAGATGGAGCGCTATAAGCCTGAGGAGGCCGCCCGTCTGGACAACGCCGTTTTCGCCACCTACGGCACCTGCGTGGTGCTGTGCGTCACTAATGACACCGACACGGCCAACGCGGTCATCAAGGAGTTCGTGGGATGAGCTCCCGGTATGAGCGGCGGCGCGGGCGCCGGCGGCGCCGTGCTGCTGCTGATCGCGGCCGCGGCGCTGGTGGTGGCGGTCCTGGCCATCTTCACCGATGTGTTCAGCGGCAAAAAGGCGCCGGACAAGGACACCGATGACCCGCCCATCACCCAGACGGACGGAGAAAATACCGGCGACGGCACCCAGGGCGGCGACAAGCAGGACACAACGGGCGATACCGACAACACGGATACCGATAAGAGCGGCGAGGATAAGGCAGGCGTGACCACCACGAAGCCGGCAGCCTCCAATGTGATCACCACTGACGCCACGCCTTATCAGTCCGGCGGCGTATACATCGTGGGCAATGCCGGATATGAGATGTACAACTATGTGGGCTCCCTGGCGGAGAAGTACCAGTCCACGGTCAACGCCGTGGCAGACAGCCTCAGCGGCGTCAGCAATGTCTACGCCATGGCGATCCCCCTGTCCAGCAGCATTACCCTGCCCGACAGCCTGCACAGCGACATACCCGGCAGCGATCAGGCACAGGCCGAAAAGGATATTCTGGCGGGAATGGGGCAGAATATAAAGACGGTGCCCCTGCATGACGTGCTGATGGCCCACCGGAAGGAGTACATCTACTTCCGCACCGACCACCATTGGACGGCGCTGGGCGCCTACTACGCCTACGTACAGTTCTGCAACGGCCAAGGGCATTACGCCCCACGACCTCAGCGACTATGAGGTGAGCCAGTACACGGGCTTTTTGGGCTCGTTCTACAACGACGGCGGCAAGCCTCAGGCCATGGCCGGATGATCCGGATACGGTGAACGCCTATCATCCCATCAGCAGCGCCGCCGACATGGAGTACGGCAGCAGCGAGGACAGCGAGCTCACCGGCGGCAAGGTGATCTTTGACGAGTCCACCGCAGCGGCCAGCCTGAAATACGGCGCGTTCATCATGGGCGACAACCCCTACACCGTCATCGAGAACCCCGAACTGACCGATGGGCCGGGCTGCATCGTGGTGAAGGAGTCCTTCGGCAACGCCTTCGTGCCGTTCCTGGTGGACAACTATCAGACGGTGTATGTGGTGGACTACCGGTATTACGGCGGCAGCGTCAGCGCACTGGCCAAGGCCAAGGGCGTGACGGACGTGTTGTTCGTCAACAACCTGTCCGCCATACGCGGCAGCTATCAGATCGGCAAGCTGGCGGGGAAGTAACGTATTGGAAATGGATTGCCACGCCAGTGTGTACCCCCAAACTTGCTTCGCGGCGCGCACTGGCTCGCAATGACAGACTTTTTCGACAGTCTGAGGGGCGGGCTTGCCCGCCCCTTTCGTTTTGAGATCAACTGCAAAGGAGAACCGCTATGGTATTCAGCAGCACCACATTTTTACTGGCGTTTTTGCCGCTGGTGGCTATTTTATACTATATCTGCCCACGGAAGCTGCGGAACGGGCTACTGCTTATCTTCAGCCTGCTGTTTTACGGCTGGGGTGAGCCGAAGTACATTCTGATCATGCTGTTCTCCACGGTGTTCGACTACTGCAACGGTCTGGCCATCGGCTGGTTTCCGCCGGAGGCAGCGGGGCGGCGCCAAGGGCGTGCTGATCCTGTCGGTGGCGGGGAATCTGTCCATTCTGGGGTTCTTCAAGTACACGGATTTTGCCATCAGCAACCTCAATGGTCTGCTGGGCACAGCCATCCCGGCGCTGGGGCTGCTGCTGCCCATCGGCATCTCCTTCTACACCTTCCAGACCATGAGCTACACCATCGACGTGTACCGGGGGCTCGTGCCGCCCCAGCGAAACATCGTGGACTTCGGCGCGTATGTGACGCTGTTCCCCCAGCTCATCGCCGGACCGATCGTGCAGTACAAGACGGTGGCCTACGACCTGGAGCACCGGCGGGAGACGCTTGCCCAGGCCAGCGAGGGCTTGCAGCGGTTCGTCATCGGCCTGGGCAAGAAGGTGCTGCTGGCCAATCAGATGGGCGCGATATGGGAGGACATCTCCGCCATGTCCGACCCCACGGCGGCCACGGCGTGGCTGGGCGCCATCGCGTTCACGTTCCAGATCTATTTCGACTTTTCCGGCTATTCCGACATGGCCATCGGCCTGGGCCGTTTCTTCGGCTTTCATTTCCTGGAGAACTTCAACTATCCCTATGAGTCACGTACCGTCACCGAGTTCTGGCGGCGGTGGCACATCAGCCTGTCCACCTGGTTTCGGGAGTATGTCTACATCCCCCTGGGCGGCAACCGCAAGGGCAAGGGTCGGCAGCTCCTGAACATCGCCATCGTCTGGCTGCTGACCGGCCTGTGGCACGGGGCCAACTGGAATTTCGTGCTGTGGGGCGTGTACTACGCCACACTGCTGATTTTGGAAAAGACGTTCCTGCTGCGTGGCTGGACAGGGCGCCCCGGTTCGTAGGACACGTGTACACCTGCTTCTGCTTCGTCATGGGCTGGGTGCTGTTCGCCATCACAGATCTCAGCGCTCTGGGCGCGTATCTGGGGCCATGTTCTCCGGTGCGCTGGCCGACGGCACCACCCGACCTATCTGCTGCGGTGCGACTGGCTGGTGCTGGCGCTGGCGGTGGTGGGCTGCACCGTCCCTGCCCCGGCGGCTGTGGGAGAAGCGGGAACAGGCCCTCTCGCCCGCGCTGTCGGACGGGCTTCGGACGGTGTGGACAGTCATCGTCCTGCTGGTGAGCATCGCGTTTTTGGTGGGCGACAGTTACAACCCGTTTTTGTACTTTAGATTTTAAGGAGGCGGCGCCATGAAAAACGAAGCGGCATCGCGCCGCTGATCGCCATCGGCGGCATACTGCTGGCGCTGTCTGTCGGCAGCTTTTTCCTGACGCCGGACCGGGCATTCTCGGAGAATGAGAACCGCTATTTGCAGCTGACGCCCAAGCTCAGCTGGGACAACATCCTGTCCGGAAAATTCATGAAGGACACAGAGAACTACACCAGCGACCAGATCGTCTTCCGGGACTTCTGGACCGCCGCCCGGTCGGTGCTGCAGCGGGCGGAGGGCAAGGAGGACATCAGCGGCACCTATCTGGGCGCGGACGGCCGCTACTTCGCCAAGGTCACAGACGACAGCTTCGACTGGGCGGGCCTTGCGAAGAACGCCGGGTATATCCGCTCGCTCTTCGATGCCAACGGCGACAAGGGCTGCACGGCACTGATCGTGCCCAGCCCGGCGGGGGTACTGCGGGATAAGCTGCCCGCCAATGCGCCCTATTATGATGAGGACGCGGCCTTCGCACAGCTGGGTGACGCGCTGGGCGGCACGCTGCTGGACAGCCGGGAAACGCTATCGGCGGTGGACGATCCCTACTACCACACCGACCACCACTGGACGACCATGGGCGCGCAGGCGGCCTACGGCCTGTGGGCGCAGGCCACGGGGCATAGGGCGCGGGCATACGGCCTGACGGAGGCCACGGACAGCTTCCGCGGCACGCTGTACTCCAAGGTGCTGCTGCCGGACAGCGTATACGACAGCGTGTACTACGCGCCGGAGATCACGGTGGAGAGCGTGGTGTGCGACGGGAAAGACGGCGCGCTGTACGACCTGTCCGCCCTGGAGCAGAAGGATAAGTATGAGCTGTTTCTGGGCGGCAACTAGGGCCAGTGCGTCATCACCACCGGCACGGAGAACGGGAAACACTTGCTGCTGGTGAAGGACTCCTTCGCCAACTCCTTCGTACCGTTCCTGACCGGCGACTATGAGACGATCACCATGCTGGACCTGCGGTACTACCGGGGCAGCATGGCAGAGCTGGCGGCGGAGGCCGACGACATTCTGGTGCTGACGGAGATCACCAACCTGGCCGCGTCAGGGGAGTATTTCAAGCTGGGGAAATAAGAGGATATACCTATGACAGAGAAAGAAAACGAGCATACCGCCCCCTCCCGGCTGTTTGGCGGAGGGGCGCATCCCGCGCCGCTGCACTGGCTGTTTTTCCCGGCGGCGGTACTGTATCACGAGCTGCTGCTGCGGGCGTTCGACGCACAGTCGGTGTTTTTTGACGGGGCGCTGGCGCTGATCTTACTATTCGCCGTGGGCACGGGGCTGTTCTGGAGCCTGATCGTCAACCTGCTGCGCCGTCCCAGGGCGGCCTTCATCGTCTCCGTCACCGTTACCGCCCTGTGGTCGGTGCTGGTCTGCGTGGAGTACTGCTGCCGCAGCTATTTCAAATCCTACTTCTTTCTGCGCTTCATCGGCAACATGAGCGAGAACGTGGTCACAGGCTTCGGCTCCGCCATCCCGGAGGTGGTGCTGCCCCGCCTGCCCTTCATTCTGCTGGCCATGCTGCCGGTGGCGGGCTGCGTTCTGCTGCGCCGCCGTATTGCGCCGCCCCAGCGCATGGGGTGGAAGCCCCTTCTGGTGCTGCTGGCGCTGAGTCTGGCCTTCGGCGGCACGGGCAGCGTGCTGGCGCACGGCGGCATGTACAAGACTTCGTATACCTACGGCTTCAACGCCAACGCCGGCGTGACCCACTTCGGTCTGAACACCACCGTTCGGCTGGAGCTGACCTACGCCCTCTTCGGCCAGCCCGCCCCCGACATACAGGTGCCGGAGGACGACGGCGGGGACGACGCCGCCGTCACCGCGCCGGTGGTATACGGCAAGAACGCCATGGACATCGACTTCGACGCGCTGGCGGAAAACGCCTCCAGCTCCGCCGTGGCCAACATGTCCCGCTACTTCGGCAGCCTGACGCCCTCCTCCCAGAACGAGTACACCGGTATGTTCAAGGGCAAGAACCTGATCCTGTTCACCGCTGAGGCGTTCTCCCCGTGGTTCATCAGCGAGGAGCTGACGCCCGCCCTGTACCGCCTGACCCATGAGGGCTTTGTGTGCAGCAATTTCTATCAGCCCGGCTGGGGACAGTCCACCACCGGCGGCGAGTTCGCGGTGATGACCGGCCTGATCCCCACGTGGGTCAACGGCAACGTCAGCTTTTACGCCACCGCCCGCAACAGCATGCCCTTTGCGCTGGGCAACCAGTTCCGGGCGCTGGGCTATACCACCGCCGCCTACCACGACAACATCTACAACTACTACAACCGCGACAAGACCCACCCCAATCTGGGCTACGACTATCAGGGGCAGGGCAGCGGCCTGAAGCTCACCGAGGACGGCAGCTGGCCCTATTCCGATCTGGAGATGCTCCAGAACACCATCGCCCCGTACATCGACGCCTATGTGAAGGACGGCACGCCCTTCCACACCTACTACATGACCGTCAGCGGTCACGGCGGCTACGGCTGGGGACATGCCATGGCCGCCAAGAACCGCCAGAAGGCGCAGGCCGCCACCCCAACGCCTCCACGCAGGTGCAGGCGTATGTGGCCGCCAATCTGGAGCTGGAGAGCGCGCTGGCCTATCTGCTGGAGGAGCTGGAGACAGCGGGCATCGCCGACGACACGGTGATCTGTCTGGCCGCCGACCACTATCCCTACCTGCTGTCCGACACGGACACCGATTATTACAACGAGCTGCGGGGCGTCACCGACTCCGAGCGGGACACCTCCCGCTACCGCAACGCGCTGATCCTCTGGTGCGGCTCCATGGACGAGCCGGTGCAGGTGGACGAGCCGTGCAGCGCTGTGGACATCGTGCCCACCCTCAGCAATCTGTTCGGCCTGACCTACGACTCCCGGCTCCTGTCCGGGCGGGACATTCTGGACAAGAGCTACAACGCCTCCTCCGCCGCTGGCAGCATCCCGCTGGTGATCCTGCCCACCGCCGGCATGGCAACAGCTGGGCCACCGCCGCCGAAGCGTGTACGAGGCCTCCACCCGCACCTTCACCGCCAACCCCGGCATCACCGTGGGGGAGGATTACGTCAGCGCCATCAACGACCGCGTGTCGCTGCAATACCACTACGCCCAGCTGCTGGTGACCTACGACTACTACGCCATCGCTCTGCCGCAGGAGGGGCACACGCCCAACGCGCCGCAGCTCGCCCCGCCCGCCCCGGCAGAGCCGGAGAACGGCGAGGAGGGCGCGGAGGCCCCGCGCCGGACGTCTCCGGCGACACCGCGCCGGAGGACGGATACACCCCGCCGGACGAGACACAGCCGAATAATGCAAAAAAGAAGCACCCACGGAGCTTCTTTTTTGCATATTGGTGTTAGTGGCGTCCTACGCGGTCCCAGTCGGTGTCGCTCTCATACAGCAGGTGGATGTCCTCCATATACTGGGAATCCATGGGGTTGCTGATGGACACCGCCTCCTTATATCGCTCCAGCGCCCGCCGGGACTTCTCCGGCGGCTGCACGGTGCCCGCGCCGGCGATACACCCGCCGGGGCAGGCCATGCCCTCCAGCAGATACCCGTCGTACTTGCCCGTCCGGGCGAGGCGCAGCATATGGCGGCACTGGTTCAGTCCCTCCGCCGCCACGGTCTTGACCTCCATCTCCGGGTGCAGCCGGTGGATCACGTCCTTCACCGCCTTGGCCACGCCGCCGCCGCATGGCGAAGCCCACGCCCGGCGCGCTGGCCTCGTAGTGGGAGGGCAGGTCGGGGATCTGGGAGAAGTCGATGTTCTTGGCCTCAAACATGCCCCGCAGCTCCTCGAAGGTGATGACGAAGTCCACGTCGCTGCGGACGCTGCGGCGGCTGGCCTCCAGCTTCTTGGCGGCGCAGGGGCCGATGAACACAACGCGGCAGCCGGGACGCCGCCGCTTCTGCAGCCGCGCCGTCAGCACCATGGGCGTCATGGTCATGGAGATATACGGCGCAAAGCCGGGGAACTCCTTCTTGGCCATCACCGACCACGCCGGGCAGCAGGAGGTGCCCATGAACGGCTGCTTCTCCGGCACCATCCGCAGGAATTCCTCCGCCTCCTCCACGGCGCAGAGGTCGGCGCCCACGGCTACCTCCTCCAGCGCGGCGAAGCCCAGCTGCTTCATGGCGGCCTTTGATCTGTCCCGGCGTCACGTTGTCGCCGAACTGACCCCAGAAGGCCGGCGCGATCACCGCCACCACCTCGTCGCCTTGACGGATGGCGTGGATCAGCTGGAACAGCTGTCCCTTGTCCACGATGGCGCCGAAGGGGCAGTTCACCAGGCACATGCCGCAGCTGACGCACTTGTCGTAGTCGATGCAGGCGTGGCCGTATTCATCCTGCCCGATGGCGTTCATGCCGCAGGCCTCCTGACAGGGGCGGGTGAACTTGATGATGGCCTGATAGGAGCAGGCGTCCTTGCACTTGCCGCACTTGATGCACTTGCTCTGGTCGATGCAGGCGTGGCCGCTGCGGTCGATGTCGATAGCGTCCTTTGGGACAGGCGTTCTGGCAGTGCCGCGACAGGCAGCCCTGGCAGGCGTTCGTCACCTCAAAATGAGTCGGCGTACAGCCGTTGCAGGCGTATTTGATGATGTTCACCAGCGGGGGATCGTAGTACTTCTCCGCCACGGCGCTCTCCTCGATGCCGTCGCTGAGCAGGCTGTGTTCCGCCACCGGACGCAGGGGCAGTCCCATGGCCAGCCGGATACGCTCGCCCACGATGGCGCGCTCCAGAAAAATGGACGACCGCTCGTTGCCCACCTCGCCGGGCACGATCTCGTAGGGCAGCTTCTCCATCCGCCGGTAATCGCCGCCTTCATAAGCCAATCGCGCCACCTCGGCAAACACGCGTTTACGCAGATCGGCGATATAGCACTTGAAGTTTCTCATGAGTAGATATTTCCTCCCACATTAGTCTCTCCTTGTCAACTATTATAACAATCTTGGCCGGGAATACAATGTCAGAATGTAAGAATTTTTATCACTGCGCAGATAATTTGTCATGCAACTTAGACAACCGCCTTACATCCGCTCCCCGCAGCGCCTCCTCCAGCTTGCCCAGCGCCTTCTTCTCAAGGCGGGACACATAGCGACTCGCCTATTGTAAACGATTTGCCCTAAGAAATTGCTTCCAGTTCACGGAAGCGGAATTTGACGATGATTTGCTTGTCTTCCGTTAATTCCACTCGCTCAATCAGGCTCACCAGGAGTTCCCGACTGGCATAAGCCGATGTGATGAACCTTGCACCAACTCTCTGGCTCGGTCTTCGGTGCTGACCGGGCTTTCTTTTTTGCGCTTCCAAGTCCTTCAGCTTTTCCTCAAGTGAGTTGCGCTCCATCTTGATGCGCTGATAAATCCGTTCAAAATCCGACTCAGCAAGGAGGCCAGTCAGCCGATCCATGTACATCTTATCCAGATTGGCAGTCAGGCCGTCGATCTTGCTGTGCAAGGGATTGAATCTCGCTATCGTGGCTCTCTGCTTTGCGCACCTCTTCCACAGCAGTAATGGCAATTGGCTGCAGCTGACTCGGATCCAAATAGGCCTCGCAGACCTCCTGTATCTTGGCGACAACGGCGTCCGTCACAGTCTTTTCCTTGATGCTGTGGCATGAACAGACACCGGCTTTGGTGAAGCGCTGATAAGTCCGGCAGACAAAGTACAGCACATCCTCTCCGGCAGCATTTTTGCGATTGAGCACCGCCAGCGGGTAACCACACTCATGGCAGAAGATCATGCCTTTGAGCAGAAAGTCATAGGTGCGGCTTCGGGTGTGCTTGCGGCTGTTGACCAACATGCGTACTTTTTGGAAGGTTTCCCGATCAATCAACGGCTCGTGCGTTCCTTCCACCACTACCCAGATTCTCTCGTTCCTGATGCAGGCACTTCTTGGACTTATAGCTGATCTTCACCTGCCGCCCCTGCACCATATTGCCGATATAGGTTTCATTTTGCAGCATTTCCGAGATGCGTTCACTGCTCCACAGTCCCGCATAAGGGCCTTTGCGCCCCATGTTCCAGCCGCAATAAGTCGCAGGTGTGGGAACTTCCTCATTCAGCGTGGCGGCAATTTTACGGCAGCTCATACCGTCCAGCGCCATGGCGAATATCCGCCGCACCACAGGCGCAACTTCTTCGTCAACGATAATTTTGTTCTTCTCTGTGGGGTGCATCTTGTAGCCGTACATCGGCTTTCCACCGATAAACTGCCCCTTGCGTTGCTTATCCCGCTTGACGCTTTTGATCTTCTTGGAGATGTCCTTGGCGTACATATCATTCATGATCGCCCGAAAAGGGGTGATGTCGTTGGCCGTGGAGTCCACGCCAGTGTCGATACCGTCCAACAGGGAGATGTACCGCACCCGGTGTTCCGGGAAATATCGCTCCATATAGTGGCCGGTCATAATGTAGTCGCGTCCTAAACGGGAGAGGTCTTTCGTGATGACCATGTTGACTTTTTTGCCTCGATGTCCGCCACCATGCGCTGGAAGGCCGGACGGTCGAAGCTTGTTCCGCTCCAGCCATCGTCGATGTAGGTGTCGTAGACCTGTAAGCGGTGCTTTTGTGTAAATTCCTCTAAAAGTGACTTCTGGTTCGTGACGCTCTGCGAAGGGCCTTCGCTCTCATCCTCCTTTGATAATCTGATGTATAATGCCACATGATAATCCATGGGGTTGCTTATCTCGTTGTACATATACTAACCTCCTGAGATAAGCGGCCATTCATCCGTCTATCATACAGGATGCTCCTGTGCGGGCGCAAATTTTCCAAGCTCCCGCTTGAGGAAGGCAGCGAAGGATGAATATAACAAGTCCCGTATGGACTCCCCATCATTATCGTAAAAACAGCTGATTACCAGTTCCTGTGCTTTCATGGCACACCTCCTTCATCAAAAGCTATGTAATTGCCTGATGAAAAAGCACAGCCACCTCGTTGAGTTTACGAGGTGGCTGTGCTTTTCCTATCAATTTAGCTCAGAGTTGATTCAATGCGGCAGCATGTCGGTATCCTAACCCTGCCGTCTGAGAAAGATTTTTCTGGATCTCTTTCGATGTATGTCCAGCACGCAAGGGTTTTATTCTGCGTTCAACATGTCCATTTTCTATGTAAAAATTCGTTGAAGCGAATTTCAGGTCATGCGTCAGCAAGAATTCCAGAATATCTAGCAGCTTTTCGAAATTTCTAGTGGCAGACTTCAAGGATTCTACGACAAAAATACTTCTGGACGAAGGAGAAAGGCTTCGCAATACCTCAAGCAGTTGGGGGTCCCACATCGCAGAGTATCCGTCGAATACTACTTTGGGGATAAGCCTCTTTTGTTGAAGTTCATCCGCACAGTCGGTTTGAATCTCACCGCAGGCTTCGATTGAAAAAGGAGTATCATATTGAACTTTTGGATAATCAATAATTTTAGCCGAAGTTGTCCCTAGTGCCCGCATAGCGGCCCACGCTGCTGGATGGCGTTCCGCGATTTCTTGATAGTAATCATATCCCGGGCAGTTCTTTGCCTGTAAGCACATGGAGGAAAAATCCAGGGGATTGAAAAAGCGGATCGCTCCGCTGGTAATTTCCTTCACATCCTGACTGGAGAGGCTGTCCTGCATTCCCGCACAAGCATAATTGTCGCTCTGGATTGTTTCAATCGGGCTATTTCGGAGCGTTACAACTATAAAACATTTCACATCAGCTTTTTCCGGCAGGCTCATAAAAAGGGCCTTCTTCTGAGCCTAACAGCAATAATGTTCTCCGAAAGGCAAGATCATCCCAATGTCGCAAAAATGATATCATTTGCAGCTCAACTGTATCTATAATCTGTCTCGCATATGCTGCCGGAACATGAAAATAGTCCAATGTCGGCGCCAGAACATCCTGAAGATATTGCGTTACTTTCGCAACCATAGCTATCACATCCTTTTATGGGATGCTTTCATTATCCGTCAAGACTCATCAAATTTCAACGGTTTTTCTCCTTGTTGTATAGATATGGTTTTTCCGGATAAAGTTTTTTTTCAGCAGGCAGCGGGTGCTGTCTGCTGCCTATCTTCATTTGTTGAATATGCTCCTTCAAAAAGCACGCATGTATCGGAGGAATAAACCTCATTTGACTCTCTGGGAAGTAGTCTCGCGTTTCTGCGATAACAATGTTCGATCTGCTATTTTGCAATCCACGCAAAAATCGCAAAAGTACATCATCGGGATGTTCATAATCCAATTGCCCAACGTGGAAAAAGACTTGCTCCAGTTCAAAACCATACGCATTCGCGTATTGAGATAATTTGTGTATTGCCTGCCCAATTCCCGCTCGACTGCTGCATTGGGTTCCTGTTCATCTGTGTGGCAAAATAGTACTGCTGCTTTCATTTCACTTCACCTTCTCTCAAATCATTATCATGCCATATACGGCGAGCGAATATGCGCGATATTGGACTGTTGCATTTTTTCAGAAAGTCGCATTTCTAAAAATCAAATATGCAGCTCATCCAGTATCTCTTGAAAATCGGTTAGAAACTCTCCCACAAACTTATGCTTATCCAAGTCAGTCTTTATGCCGCTGTAAAACTCTTGCGGCAGAGTTAATCCAGATGTTTGAAAGAGCGCGCAGATTATATCAAATGCTTGAGCGGTATGGCCGCAGCGAAATAATACTGTCAACATTTGCAGCAGGACATCCATCTTTTCAATGCTTTGATATTCTGCAAATAGCCTGCTAATCAATGGAAGTGTCAACGCACCAGACAAGTCGTTGATTGATGGGGTAAATCTGTCATTCATATTATTCTGTTTCTCCTTTGCGTATTTAACTTTCTATTATAAAAAGGGAGTGATCCCTTATTGATTTCTACTTATTGATTAGAATGACTCAGATAATGTATGTATCGCTATTTCCCAACGGGATTTTGCCACCTGCTGGTTGTATCTATCGAGCTTCCGCCTCCTAAGCGGATGCTCTTAGATTCGATTACACGAAATGGTGCCATAATTTTGATAGAATTCTTCCTCAAACCGTTCCGTAGTCTTACGGCGATTTGCATCCAGTATGTGACCATAGATCTCGGTGATCATGTCTGCTTGCGAGTGGCCCGAATCTCCCTGCACTGCCTTAATGTCCCCGCCTGTCAGAACCAGCTTATAGGTGATACTGCTGTGGCGTAAACTGTGGAAGGTCACTTTCGGGAGATTGCACTTCGCCAGAAGTTTTTGAAAATGATTCGTAAGAACACCGCCTTGCAGTGGCCGGTTATCTTCATAAGTGAAAATCAACCTTGGCAATTCACCGATGGCTGATTTTTTCTGCTCATTTTGCCATTCAAGCAGGGAGCACTTTAACGACGGTGGAAGATAGATGATGCGATTGCTTGATTCCGTCTTAGGCGATTTTAGAACGAGAACCGTTTTGCTGTGCGCCTCCGTTGGGAATACGTGCAAAACATCTCGCTCTTCTAACAGCAACATCGCATCCTTGCTGACCCGACACAATGTCTTGCTGATCTGCAATGAATTCTGTTCCCAGTTAATATCGTCCCATGTCAACGCCAACAATTCACCTCTGCGAAGTGTGCACACGAAAGACAGTTCAATCGCTAACCGCAGCCACGACACGCTGCAATGACGCAAAAGGAGTTGGATCTGCTCTGGGGATAGGAATACTGATGGTGCTGATTTGGTTTTAGGGAGCGCTCCTTTATGAAAGGGGTTGCGATCCACATATTCCCACAGGACAGCTTGTTCGAAAGCGCTATGTAGCAGTTTATGTACGCTTTTCAATGTACTGGCCGAGACAGACTGCCTCTCATATTTGTGGTATGGTCCGCAATATCTCGGCTCTTGCTGAAATTCCATGTAAAGTCTAGATACCAGTCGTGGTGTCAGCTCATCCAAGCGAACGCTGCCAAAGTAGGGATTGATATAATTCCGAATCAATCCCTGGGTGGATGTGTACATGGACAGTGACCATTTTGCTCTGCCATATAACCAGACATATTCCTGAATGAGCTGTCCTACTGTCTGCGGGCGACGTGCCAGTTCCTTCTTTACCTGCTGGTACTGCTCGACCATATATTTCCGGTGCAGCGCATCTTTTTCCGTGCGAAAACTCTCCCACTTCTGTTTTCGGATACCGTTTTCCTTTGTGTAGTAAACCACGCTGTAACTGCCGCCTCGCTGAACAATTGATGCCAAAGTGATTCCTCCTTTGTTTTTGGTGTGCGAAATAAGAATAACATCACTCAAATCACGGTAAATCATGATTGATGAAATGAGTGATGTTTGATATAATAATATAGACAAGTTTTTACATGAGGTGTCAGGATGCGGAACAAAAAATCCTTTTGAAATCACAAATGCGATGATTGACCATGTTGCTGAGATTGCAGAGCTGGTTGGGCGGCTGACCTCTACGAATCAGCTTTCAGCCAACCCTACTTTGCGGCGCACCAATCGCATCCGGACAATTCATGGCTCCTTGGCCATCGAGCAGAATACGCTGACTCTGGAGCAGGTCACCGCCGTTCTCAACGGCAAACAGGTTCTGGCTCCGCCTAAAAAGATATTGCAGAGGTCAAAAACGCTTATAAGATCCATGAGCGATTGGAGGAGCTTGATCCCTACTCTGTGGATGATCTGCTGACCGCTCACGGCATCATGACACGAGGATTGGTGGATGAGTCAGGGGATGTTTCGTACCCGTCCTGTTGGCGTTGTAGATCAGGAAGGGCATATCCTGCATTTCGACACTCTGCCGCAGTATGTCCCAGATTAGGTCATGGAACTTCTGGGCTGGGTCAGGGACAGCGACATACACATGCTAATCCGCAGTTGTGTTTTCCACTATGAGTTTGAACTGATTCATCCCTTTGCCGATGGGAACGGCCGTGCGGGCCGCCTGTGGCATACACTGCTGCTTTCTAAATGGAACCCGGCCTTCGCCTGGCTGCCGGTGGAATCCATCATCCACGACCGCCAGCAGGAGTATTATGCGGCCATCAATGCTTCCAATGATGCCGGGGAGTCCACGGTGTTTATTGAGTTTATGCTCGCAGCTATCAAAGCATCGCTCATTGACGCAATCAACGCGAGTGATGAAATGAGCGATGGACCGATGGATAAAGCAGCGATGCGCTGGCGGCAGATTGAGAAGTTCTTAGAAGCGCATGAGTTTATTATGAATGCGGATGTCCGAGCACTGTTTGATGTGTCTTCCGCTACGGCAAACCGGATTCTTGCTGACTTAGTGACACGAAACACCCTTGTTAAGTGTCGCATAAATGGACATTGGGCATATAAGTCAAGCATAGAAACTCTCTAATAATTTTATAAACCACCTACCCACTCACTTGCCACAATCCATTAGAAAAACAGACCGGAAAGGCTTGGTTTCATTATGGCAGAAAAGATAGACAAAAACGAATATGTTGATAACAGCAAGGTATTTTTTGATTTTTTGCTGCATACCCACCAATGGTCAAATATTACCCCTGTCGAATATGCTAAATGGTTATCAAACTTCAATGATATTCCAGATGGCCAATATATCGCATGTAGACTATTAAATCGGTTTCTATACTACTCAGACAAAGATATCAAAAAGCTACTCGTTGATGCAATAAACGATGTCTATAGTCAGCAAGTAGTACTTCCACTACAACTTAGCAAAGATTTTTCGTCGCTACCGAGCGAAAACGAGTACGAGATCAACGAAGCAATTAAGCGAACTCTTTTTTATCCCTCTAACACCATGGGGGACCCAGGTGCTAGCGGATTATATATCATGCGATGCATCCATAATTATTACAAGCCCCGTGTGCAATCTTGCCATGTGTCCGAGGTCATCGATTCAATGAGTGCACCATATGACAGAATAGTCATAGTCGATGACTTTGTTGGAAGCGGTGAACAGTTTGCAGACTTTTGGGAAACTGCAGAAATCAAGGATGGAACCCTCCTTAGAGACTGGTGCTGTTTACACCAAATACAAGCAAATTACTTGGCATTGATTGGTTACGAAAAGACTTTAACAGAACTCGAATCTCGTTTTAGCGACATAAACATTTCTTTTGCAGAAGTGTTGGATGAATCCCATCGCATATTTACATCGAACCACCTTTGCTGGGGAAGATGCCGAAGAGCAGCAAACTGTTCGAACTCTCCTCGAAACCGAATTATCTAAATATGGGATCAGGCTTATGGGCTTCCATGATTTGGATTTTGCTGTAGCTGTTCACGACACAATTCCAGACTGGTCACTACCTATGTTATACAAGAATATAAATGGTTGGAACATGCTAATTGAAAGGAAGGATTCTTATGAGTGAATTGAATCCCTTTGCCGTTAATCGCGCAGAGTATATGCGAGACCTTTGGAAATACTATGTTCCAATTAAAGAGTTGGATTTAGAGACATCTAAAGCATTAGTTATTGAAGGTGGACGTGGAACTGGAAAATCCACAGTATTTTTTATGCAATTGTTGGAGAAATCAACTAGCCGCAGCAGAAAACGATCCCGCTAAAAACAATTGATAGCTTTTTAAATAAAAAATCTGTAGGCTTGTATTACAAAGTCGATGGAGCATTCCTAAGTGCTATGGATACAAACAGCAGAGCTTTGCAAGAGAGTACGGGAATTTTTAATACTTATTTATCCGTAGAGCTGTGTAAAGAACTATTTTCGTATTTTGCCGCAATATCTACTCGCAAAAATATCATTGGAGACGTGGAGTATCAAAAAATCCAAAAAGCTTACAATCGTTCTGTGAGAACTACTCCCGCCAATAATCTATTATGCTTTGAAGACTTAATTGACGACTGCGACAATATTCTGAATGCAATCGAAGACTGTATCAACTATGGTGAGCAAATCGCGGATTCATTGATTTTTCGCATTACTTCTGCGGGGTCAATATTTAAATCGGTAGTAGAGGAAATCTTAAAATTAGCACATTTTTCTGATGTTACCTTCCGCGTGTTTATTGATGAATTCGAATCACTATGTGAATGGCAACAAAAACAAGTAAATACTCTAATCAAACAAAGCAACAGCTATTTAATATACAACATATGTATGAAGATCAATGGCTTTAAAACATATGAAACAAATAGCGTCAATGAGATAATACAGCCGACGCATGACTACAAATATTTTAAATTTGAAAATCTGCTTGAGACCGCAGAATATAAAAACACTTTAAAATCAATTTGCGAGAAGCGCTTTACAATGTTTTTGATCAATTAGAACAAAGACCAGAGTGCTCTACCGACATTGAATTCTATTTGGGTAATTATAGTATTGATTGCGAATTAGCTCGATTTGAGAATCGGACACTCAAGTTTAAAGAATCGTTGAACGCATAATTTGGACTCTAAGCAAAGACGAAGAAGAATTTCAGTATTATTATGATACCCTATGTAATGAAGCCCCTTTACTCAACGCCCGTATGCACCAAGCCTTGTTGCTCCGTTCTTCTAATTATCGCCCTACTTTGAGCGAGCTCACTTCCTGTTTTTTAGATTGGAAATACAACCGTAAGACTCCCAAAAAGAAAAAATACGATGAATGGTTACATACTACAAAAACAGGTATAGTTTTTCTGCTTGCCAAAGAATCCGGTTTGGAAAAATGGTATTACGGCTTTGATACATATGTAATGCTATCCTCTGAATTGTGAGATATTTTTGGAATTATGTGAACAAGCTTTTTAATTTTGCAATAATGAACGGTTTTGGGTGGAACAACCAAGTCCTTTATCCCCCGAAATACAAACAAAAAGCAGCCCGATTTGTTAGCCGCTACAAAGTCGAAGAAACCAGCTCTTTTCCCATTATATGGCTCTAATCTCAGAATTTTTATTCAGTGCCTTGGACAGATCTTTAAAGAACTTCATAGAAATGAACGCTTAACATTAGGTGAACCCGAGCCAAATCATTTTACAATGGATGCTTTAGACTCGTTAGACCATCGCGATGTGTTGGATTGCGCAATTACTTGCTCCGCGCTTCAGGAGCTACCGCAAACAAAGGGAAAAGAAGCATTAAACACCCATGTTTTAGACTATCACCTCAACAAAATATACACACCATATTTTGAAATTTCCTATTTCAAAAAAAGGAAAATTGTTTTTACAAATTCTCAAATATCTGATCTACTTTCCGGAGACAAATCCAAAGCAGAGCAAGTTACAAAAGCATATCTTGATAGATATTGGGCCAGGAAAAATACAATTCCGGAAAGCAAGGATCTTTCACAACCAACAACACTGTTTTAAGGTGATCGGCTGATGAAAAGTAGAGAAGAATATAAATTCGAGGATGTGGCAAACTTTTTGCACCAAAACCTTACCTTAATTATTAGAGGTTCCAAATGTTCTGAGGATCGCGCACATTACATTTACGACTGTTTCAAAGAAACAGCTACACCCATCATGTCTATAGACTATGATTTAGCGACAAAAATTTACTCTGTTTTTTATACGGTCGGTGGAATAACGACCACAAAAAGGGTTCAATTTTCGAACGTCCCTCATGTATTAGAGAGCATGCCTGCTATTTCTTTTAAAAAACGTTTTGGTCGATATAACCAGCCTGCAGCATTCTGTTATCATGTTCATTATTAACATCTTATTGACTAAAATCAGAGTCGCTCGTTTGTTTCTCTCATACGTTAAACCGCTTGAGTATCTTAATCGAACACCATATGGAAAATATGAATTTATTCCAAGACTTTCCCTGCAGCGATGATCCCCGGAATGGCTGCCCGAAACAAGTCAAACGAGGTAATCGTTCCTTTCCTTGGCTTCGATGGTGATCGACTAAACAATATACTTGAGGGAATGGATTATGACGAAGTATGCCCAATTATTGATTTCCCTCCGATAATCCATACTGGCAATTTGAATCCTTGAGAAATTGCATGTTGGTTCTCAAGCATACTGCATCTGAACAAAAATACGGAAATGCAAAGCCAACAGTGTTTTTGATGCATTGCAGACTTTAGATGGAATTCTAACCGACCATCCCTCACGGAATTTTGTGCTTATTCCGTTAGGAACTAGACCTCATTCTGCTGCATGTGCCATTTTTGCGTCTAGATGCCAAAATGTGCGAATTATTTATGATTATGCACAAGAACGCCCAGTATGTTCTCGTGTGTACGTTCCGCAACAATCTATAATGTTTCACAATACCTTATTTAGTGGTGGTTTATGAGCAAATATAATTATTACACACCTATTGAACTAGCCGCCCTGTTACTAGAATTGATTCCTCAAAAGGCTTCTATCAGTAGTGCTATCGATATCTGTTGCGGATCATGGAATCTACTTGCTGCCGCGAAGAGGCATTATCCTGAAGTCAAAATTACAGGTGTTGATATTGATCCTGCTGCACACGCTCATTGCATTGAAGGAGCAACATTTGTGTGTGATGATGGTAGATCTTTTGCTAACCGTCAAGAAAAGGCAAAACAGACGTATGATCTCGTCTTATCAAATCCCCCTTTTGGCCCGCTCAAAAAAAAGAAGAAAAAATATAGGAAAGCAGGGAATGTTTTTACCACAAGCAAACGATATGAAGCAGAACTGCTATGGGCGAATTTAAAATTGATGCACACAGACAGTTTTCTGATAATTATTCTTCCATCAACGTATATGAATGGTTCTAGCTATATTGAATGCCGAAAATGGCTAGCGCGCAATTACAATATACATGCAATCGTAAAGCTCCCTTCAAATACTTTTTGAAAAGGCAACATTAAATACAGTGGCAATTATCCTTCAAAAAGTAGAGCCGTGTGCTACCTATGTATATAATACCGCAACAAGCGTGTATCAAGCTCACTACGACTCAAAATGGAGCATCAAACTATCCTTTTCTATTACACTGAGAAGAATCCTTGATGGTACATGGGATAACAACTCATACACTTTAGCAGAAGATCAACACTTGCAAATATACCGTGGAAACATTTCCAGCAAGTATTTCTCAAAAACAGGGATGTTATTCTCCATTGTTCCAGCACCTTTGTAAACAACAGCTGGATGCCAGGGCTTCGGTACTGTACTGGAACCAAAGCATCTCAAAGAAAATACCTCAATCATGGAGATATAGTTATTAATCGAATTGGTCGCTGTGCAGGATACTGGAGCGTATATACGGGTATGCAGAAGTTGATTTCTGATTGCCTAATTGTCGTAAAAGAACCTTCTGATGCAACTATAGAAGCACTTAGAAATCATAGCGAAAACGGTAGGCTACAAATACCTTTACGAGGAGTTTCAACTCCTTATATCACAATAGATGATGTTAGATCATTGCTTCTAAATAATTGATGAATGGCCGCTTATTCTCCTAAATTTCTCACCGCTTACAATAATGGCGGCGCTACCCTTAACATGTCCGATGCCCGGAAACCATTGCAAATCAAGGCTTTCCGGGCTTCACTTACATTAGCTCCCGCGGATACATAGCTGCGGCTGATGCCGTAGTGCGCCGCCACCTGCCGCTGGGTCTGGGGCAGCCGCCCGTCCAGCCCGTACCGCCGCCGCAGGATGTCCGCCTCCCGCTTTGTCAGCTTTTCCGCGATCAGCCGGCGCAGCAGCGCGCCGATTCTCCTTGTCCTGCAAGTCCTCCAGCATGGTGTCCTCCTCGCCCACCACATCGCTGAGGTACAGGGCATCCCCCTCGGTGCCCGTCTCCAGCGCGTCGCTGAGCGACACCTCCCCTGCACCTTCCGCTGCGCCCGAAAATGCATGAGGATCTCATTTTCAATACACCTGCTGGCATAGGTCGCCAGCTTGATGCCCCGGTCGGGCCGAAAGGTGTTCACGGCCTTGATGAGCCCGATGGTGCCGATGGAGATCAGATCCTCCTGGTCGGCGGTTTGGGTGTAGTATTTCTTAATAATATGTGCCACCAGCCGGAGGTTGTGCTCCACCAGCAGATTGCGGGCTTCCAGATCGCGGCGGCGCACCGCTCCAGGCACTCCCGCTCCTTTTCCGGGGGCAGGGGCTTGGGGGAACGAGTCCGGCGGAGCCGGACAGGTGCAGGGACAGAAACAGGCTGTTGCACAGCAGCAGCAGAGCCGCAGACAGCATATACATCGCTCCTTTCACCTCACCCTATGCCCGCCGGGACTGTCCCTATACGCGCAGGAGCCGCTGCCGCGGCTCCCGCTATTCTTCCGTATGGGGTTCTCCTCCTCACCGTCGCCGAAGGCGATGGCGCTCCTTCCGTACTTGCGGCGGATAGCGTCCACGGCCTCCTCCAGCTGCTCCTGCCGCCGATCCTGCCTGCGCTTCGCGCCGCCCAGTAGATCCATCTGCTCGAAGGAGTCCCCCTCCTCCGTCACATACAGCGCCGTCACTGTCAGCGCCCGCACCGGCGTGGGCGGCTTCCATATCTGGCCGGTCAGCTCCAGCGCCGTGCGGTAGATGTCCCGCATCAGGTGGGTGGGCGCGGTCAGCCGCGTCTGGCGGCTGGCCGTCGGAACTCCGCGTCCTTCACCGCTACGCTGACGCCGTAGCCGGCGTACAGCCCCTGCCGCCGCAGACGGGTGGCCACGCTGTCGCACAGGGGCAGCAGCCCCGCCCGTATCTGCTCCCACTTGACCAGATTCTGCGGGAACGTGGTGCCGTTGCCCACGGACTTCACCGGCTCGGCCAGATACCGCGGACGCACGGGAGCGGCGTCCAGCCCGTTGGCGTACTCCCACAACTGGCGTCCCATCTTGCCCAGCAGCTGCTCCGGCAGCGCCCGGTCGCAGGCGGCCAGCTGGCCGATGGTCTCCACGCCGTACTTCTTCAGTGTCTCGGTGGCGGCGCGCCCGGCGAACAGCATATCCCCCACCGGCAGCGGCCACACGATGCTCTCCCAGCCGCTGCGGGGGATCACCGTGGTGGCATCCGGCTTTTTCAGGTCGCTGCCCAGCTTGGCAAAGACCTTGTTGAACGACACGCCTACGCTGAGCGTCAGCCCCGTCTCCGCCCTCACCGTGGCGCGGATGCGATCTGCCAGCGCTCTGGCGTCGCCGCCGAACAGGTGGAGGCTGCCGGTCACGTCCAGCCAGCTTTCGTCGATGCCGAAGGGCTCCACCAGATCGGTGAACCGGTCGTATATTTCGTTGACGCGCCGGGAATATTCCCGGTACAGCTCGTGGTGGGGCGGCAGCAGCACCAGTCCCGGACACTTCTTCCGCGCCTGCCAGATCGTCTCCGCCGTTTTGACGCCCCGGCGCTTGGCCGGTTCGTTCTTGGCCAGAATGATGCCGTGGCGGGACTTGGGGTCGCCGCACACCGCCACCGGCACCTCCCACAGCGCGGGCTTGTCCAGCAGCTCCACCGACGCGAAAAAAGCAGTTCAGGTCACAGTGCAGGATCACCCGATCGCCCACGGTCATCACCCCCGCCGTCAGGTATGCCCTCTCAATAGCCGATTTTCCGATCCACCAGGCGCAGGGGCTTTTCGCCCCGGCCATAGCGCTCCAGATCCTCGCAGAACAGCGCCACGTTGCGGTCGCGGGTGTAGCCCAGGCTCATCTGACCGGAGATGTGGGGGGTGATCAGCAGGTTCTTCGCCGTCCAGGCCGGGTCGCCGGCGGGGATGGGCTCCTGCTCAAACACGTCCAGCGCAGCACCGGCCAGCCGTCCGCCGTTGAGCGCGTCGATGAGCGCCGCCTGATCGATGGCGCTGCCGCGCCCCACGTTCACCACATAGGCGCTGGCGGGCAGCAGGGCGATGCGCTCCGCCGACAGGATGCCCTTCGTCTCCCCGGTGGCGGGCAGGGCCATGGCCAGGATGTCCGTATCCGGCAGCAGCCCGTCCAGCTCCTCGTGGGTGTATATCGCGTCAAAGGCGGGGTCGGCGGCCTTTTTCGTCCGGCGCACGCCCCGGATGCTCTTAGCGCCCAGCGCCTTAGCGCGGCGCGCGAACTCCGTGCCGATGTCGCCGGTGCCCACGACGGTGATGGTGCTGCCCATAATGGAGCGCATGGGGAGCACCCGGCCCCAGCGGCCGGCAGCCTGGTCGGCGCAGTAGACGGGGGCGTGGCGCAGGAGCATCAGCGTGACCATGACCATGTGCTCGGCGATGGTGACACCGTAGGCGCCGGAGGAGTTGGACAGCATGACCTCGGGAGAGGGATACAGGCTGTCGTCCAGATAGGCGTCCACGCCGGCAAAGCTGCCGCAGAACCACTTCAGGCCGGTGAAGCCCTTCAGCTCGCCCGGCTTGGGCATGCCGTAGATGACCTCGTATTCGCCGCGCCTCTCCTCCGGCACCGACTGGGGCGCCGGGTAGTAATCCACGGTGAAGCCGTACCGGGCGGCGGTGCCGTCGATCTGCTGCCGGTGCTTCGGCTCGGTGAAGTTGTCATAGACGGCGATCTTTCTCATTTGCAAACCTCCAAAGTTTCTCGGCGCACCGCATCCCGTCGGCGGCGGCGGACAGGATGCCGCCGGCATAGCCCGCCCCCTCGCCGCAGGGGTAGATGCCCCGTATGTTGGCTTCGTAACGGTCGTCCCGCACCAGCCGCACCGGTGAGGAGGAGCGTGTCTCCACGCCGGTGAGCAGCGCGTCCGGATGGTCGTAGCCCTTCAGCTTACCGCCCAGCACCGGCAGCGCCAGCCGCAGCGTCTCCGTGATGAACGGCGGCAGGCACCGCGCCATGTCCGTATACACCACGCCGGGGCGATAGCTGGGCGCCACCCGCCCCGCGCCCGCGGAGGGCGCGCCCCGCAGAAGTCCTCCACCCGCTGGCAGGGCGCCCGATAGTCGCCGCCGCCCAGCGCAAAGGCCGCCTCCTCCACCTGCCGCTGGAGGGCGATGCCCGCCAGCGGGTGCGGAGAGGGGAAGTCCTCCGCGGTGACGTTCACCAGCAGCGCCCCGTTGATGTTCTCTCCGTCCCGTGCGTACTCGCTCATGCCGTTGGTCACGGTGCGTCCCGCCTCCGAAGCGGCGGCCACCGCCTGTCCGCCGGGGCAGACGCAGAAGCTGAAGGCGCTGCGGCCGTTGGGCAGGTGGCAGGACAGCTTATAGGTGCTGGGCGGCAGGGCCGGGTGGCCCGCCAGTGCCCGGTACTGCGCCGCGTCCACGTCCGCCTGCCGGTGCTCGATGCGCACGCCCATGGCGAAGGGCTTCTGCTCCATGGCAAGCCCGCGCGATACAGCATTTCAAAGGTATCCCTCGCGCTGTGTCCCAGCGCCAGCACCACCTGCCGGGCGGGCAGATCGTACACCGCGCCGTCCTGCCGCACCGTCACGCCGCACACCGCGCCGTCCTTCGTGCGGAGGCTCTCCAGCCGCGCGCCGAAGCGGATGTCCGCCCCGGCCTCGGTCAGCTCCCGGCGCAGGCTGCGCAGGGCGATGTGCAGCATGTCCGTGCCCACATGGGGCTTGGCGTCCGTGAGGATGCTCTCCGGCGCGCCGCAGCGCACCAGCGTCTCCATAATAAAGCGGTGGCGCACGTCCCGCGTCCCCGTGTTCAGCTTGCCGTCGGAGAACGCCCCCGCGCCGCCCTCGCCGAACTGGACGTTGCTCTCGGTGTCCAGCGCGCCGCCGCTCCAAAAGCGCTCCACGTCCGCCTGCCGCTGTTCTACCGGGCGGCCTCGCTCTAATACAATAGGCCGTGCGCCGCAGCGAGCCAGCACCAGCGCGGCGAACAGGCCCGCCGGTCCCGCGCCCACCACGATGGGCGGTATCTCCGGCGCGGTCACGGCGGCGGGCAGGGCGTATGCTTCGGGCGCGTAGCGGGACACCCGCTTGTCCCGGCAGCGCCGAAGAACGCTGTCCTCCCGCTTTACCTCCACCGCCGCCGTATACACCAGCGTCAGCCCCTCCCGGGCGTCGATGGCGCGGCGCAGCACGGCGCAGGACACGATGTCCTCCGCCGGCAGGCGCAGTATTTTGGCGCACTTACCCGGCAGCAGCGTCTCGCTGTCGCCGGGCAGGAGCCTGATCTGATCTATCCGCAGCACTTTTGTGCCCTCCGTTCAAAAAAAGTTCACTTTTTTGTCTAAAAACTTAAAGGTAGAATTAAGAAAACCGAGTATTCTATAAAACAGAAAGAGCGATACGGCTCCTCCGAGGCAGATGGTTCTCTTCCTGTCTGCTTCCTCCATCATACCACGCTTTCCCCCTTGCGGCAAGATGGGAGCGCGATCCTTATACGAAACTGCAACACAGGAGGTCATGACCATGTATAACGACGAATTCAACAACAACGATATGTACCGCTTCACCAACCGGGATATGCCCCGCGACGATTACGCGCCCGCGCCCCGGCAGGAGAACGTCCCCGCGGTCCCGGCGCAGAGATCCGGCTTTTTCCACCGCACATGGGTGAAGATCACCGCGCTGATGCTGGCCTGCGTCGTGGTGGGCGGCGCAGCGGGCTACGGCGGCGCGGCGCTGGCAAAGGGCGGCTCCGGCAGCGGCACCGCCATCAGTGAGAGCGACCGCACCGTCACCGCTGTGGAGATCAAGAAGGTGGACGGCAAGACCAAGATGCAGCCCGCCGAGGTGTATGCCTCCACGGTGAACTCCACCGTGTCCATCAACTGCTCGTCACAGAGCACCAACATCTTCGGCCAGACCACCCAGTCCGCCTCCAGCGGCAGCGGCTTTATCATCACCCAGGACGGCTATGTCGTCACCAACTACCATGTGATCAACGGCGCCTCCTCCGTGAAGGTGACGCTGTATAACGGCGACACCTACGATGCCACCGTCATCGGCGGCGACAGCGACTACGACGTGGCGGTGCTGAAGATCAACGCCGCCGGGCTGACCCCCGTGACATTGGGCAACAGCGCCGATGTGAACGTGGGTGACTACGTGCTGGCCATCGGCAATCCCCTGGGCGAGCTGACGTTCTCCATGAGCGGCGGCTATGTGTCCAGCTGCAACCGCGCCATCAACGTGGACGGCACCCCCTTCAACATGATCCAGGTGGACTGCTCCATCAACCCCGGCAACTCCGGCGGCCCCCTGATGAACCTGTACGGCGAGGTGGTGGGCATCGTGTCCGCCAAGTACTCCACCTACTCCTCCACCACGGTGGAGGGTCTGGGCTTCGCCATCCCCATTGACGATGTGAAGTCCATCATCACCGACATCATGGAGAACGGCGCCGTCACCGGCAAGGCATACATGGCCGTGACCGTGGGCACCATGAACTCCCAGATGGCCGCTCAGTACAGCATCGACATCGATCAGGGCGTGTTCGTCTACTCCGTGGTGAAGGGCGGCGCCGGCGACAAGGCCGGCCTGCGCCTGGGCGACGTGATCACCAAGATGAGCGACACCACGCTGACCAGCCGTCAGGATATGTCCGCGGCCATGAAGAACTACCGCGCCGGCGACACCGTCACCCTGACGGTCTACCGCGACGGCAGCTACATCACCACCGACATCACCTTCGACCAACAGCCCCAGATCACCGGCACCGACACAGGACCTCCCAGAGCGGCGGACAATAACGGCGCTACAACGGGCAGATCCCCGAAAACTGGCAGGATTTCTACACTACTTCTTCGGCAACCGCGGCTGAGCCGCACCAGCGCTCGCGGCGCACCTGACCAATGTGCCGCCGGCATGACCCCCATCTTCTTCTGACACACCCTCCATTCCTTTTGAAACGTCCCCGCCGAGAGTTTGTCGATAAACCCACGCCCCTGTCATTCCGAACCAGTGACCGATGTCACTGGTGTGGGAATCCGTAACCTTTAGCTGGGAATCTGCGGAAAAGTGCGGGAATTATGCGTTTTGGAAACGGATTGCCACGCCAGTCCGCGGACTGGCTCGCAATGACAGGCTTTTCGACAGCCTGCTGTCCCCGCCGATTTCTCGGCGGGGACAGCCTTTTCCGCGAAAAAAATCCCTCTTGTACTCCGGCGGAAACTGGTATATAATAACCCTATATTATTATGTAGTATTGTGCCTATTCCGCAGAAAGGAAGTCCGATATGATAAAAGTCCCCACTGAAAATGGCGAGATCACCATCAGCGACGCGGTGTTCACCACCATCACCGGCGCGGCGGCCACCAACTGCTTCGGCGTAAAGGGCATGGCCCAGCGCAGCATGACCGATGGCCTGGTGCATCTCCTGCGGCCCGAGGCCATGAGCAAGGGCGTCAAGGTCACGTACAATGACGACGGCACCGTGTCCATCGAGCTGCACATCGTCGTGGAAAACGGCGTCAACATCGCCACAGTCTGCCGATCCATTATGGGCGAGGTCAAGTATGTGGTCAACCTCAACACCGGCGTCACCGTCAAAGCGGTGAATGTCTGCGTGGATTCCGTCACGGTGTGACGCGCCCGGAAGGAGAAGCCAGACATGACAGAAAAGATCAGCGGCGGCGCCTTCAAGCAGATGGTCGCCTTCGGCGCCGCCTGCATTACCGCGCAGAAGCAGGCCATCAATGACCTGAACGTATTTCCGGTGCCCGACGGCGACACCGGCACCAATATGTCCCTGACCATCCAGACCGCCGTGACCGAGCTGCGGCGGGTGGAGCCGTCCACACTGGAGGAGGCCGCCAAGATCACGGCCTCCGGATTGCTGCGGGGCGCCCGCGGCAACTCCGGCGTTATCCTGTCCCTGCTGTTCCGGGGCATGAGCAAGGTGTTCAAGGGGCTGGCCGAGGCAGACGGCGCCCAGCTCGCCGCGGCCATGCAGGAGGGCGTGAGCACTGCCTACGGCGCGGTCATGAAGCCCGCGGAGGGCACGGTGCTCACCGTCTCCCGCCTCGCGGCCCAACGGGCGCTGGAGGCCGCCGGCGAGCAGAACGACGCCGAGTTCGTACTGGACGAGGCCATCAAGACCGGCTATACCACCCTGGCGGAGACCATCGAGATGAACCCCGTGCTGAAAAAGGCCGGCGTGGTGGACGCCGGCGGCAAGGGCTACCTCATCATTCTGGAGGGTATGCTCCGCGCCCTGCGGGGCGAGGCCGTCCCTGAGGTGGCCGATACTGCCGAGGAGAAGGCGGACTTCGCCGCCATCGGCGACGAGGACATCACCTTCGCCTTCGACACCGTGTTCATCGTCCGCAAAATGTCCGACAAGCCCCTGGACGGCCTGCGTGCCTATCTGAACAGCATCGGCGACAGCCTGGTCATCGGCGAGGACGACGAGGCCTTCAAGGTCCACGTCCACACCGACACCCCCGGCGACGCCCTGAACGAGGCCCAGAAATACGGCACGCTCGAGCTGGCCAAGATTGAGAATATGCGCACGCAGGCCGACGACCTGGCCGCGGGCAAAAAGGCGCAGAGCACCGATGACCTGGACGCCATCGAGGAGGAGCTGGAGAAGGGCGAGGCGGCGGTGGCCGCGCCGGAAAAGCGCTACGGCTTCCTGGCCGTCTGCGCCGGCGAGGGTCTCGAGGCCGTGTTCCGCGACCTGACCGTGGACCGTATCGTCTCCGGCGGACAGACCATGAACCCCTCCACCGAGGCCATCCTGCAGGAGGTCAACCGCACCCCCAGCGAGATCGTGTTCATCCTGCCCAACAATAAGAACATCATCATGGCCGCCCAGCAGTGCGTGGGCCTGACGGAAAAGCAGGTCATCGTGGTGCCCACCGCCACCGTGCCCCAGGGCATCTCCGCCATGATGGCCGTGGACCCGGACAACGACGATCCCCAGGCCATCCTGGCCGCCATGACCGAGGCCGCGGCCCACGTCACCACCGCGCAGATCACCTACGCCGCCCGGAACTCCGACTTCGACGGCTTCGCCATCAATGAGGGCGACTATCTGGCGCTGTGCGACGGCAAGCTGCTGGGCACCGACCGCGACCTGAACGTCCTGCTGGAGAAGCTGGCGCAGGTGGCTGTGGATAAGGACGCCGAGTTCATCACCGTCTACGCCGGTGAGGGCGTGACGGAGGAGGACTCCGACCGCACCGCGCAGCTGTTCGCTGCCGCCTGCCCCGATGCGGAGGTAGCGGCGCTCCCCGGCGGGCAGCCCGTGTACTACTACATCATCGCCATTGAATAAGAGCGCAAAAAAGACCGGCTTAGGCCACCTGGCCTAAGCCGGTCTTTTTTCTGCGGGCGGGACGTCGCACCCCAAGGGCACTTGTTCCGCTGCGCTCCACTGCGAGGACGCCGTCCCCTACAGAACGACAGCAATCCCCGCTTGGACAGACACAGGCTCCGGCTTTCGCCGGAGCCTGTGCTTTTTGTGAGGAGAAAATGATATCAGGGAAGAAACGGTGCCGTCTGCTTGCGCAGGGGCGGACGCTCCTGATAAGCGATTTACT
>VOFG01000112.1_pt1 | contig 72001 bp, 62 predicted proteins | sample 5384171 | NCBI WGS metagenome assembly VOFG01 (sample SAMN12384726, study PRJNA508395) | human gut metagenome | isolation source: healthy gut F | host: Homo sapiens
CATCGGGAACTTTGCCGAGCACGTGATGAACAGAAAACATTGAATTTGACAAGATTTGTGAAGCTAATGGCTGCCATGTAATAGAAAATGTTGATTTATCATGCATTGGCAATCAAAAGGAAGTTCAGTTGAAAATATTAATCAATATCAATCACCAATCAACGGGCAAACCCTGTGAATTGTATTGTGTGTAGTCCTTTCCCCTGCTTATAACTTTATAAAAGCCTTTGGGAGCCTAATACCCCTGTATCAAAAATACAGGGGGCAAGGTATCCCTAACGCAAGCATGTATATGTAGAATCACATACCCATTCCAAAACCCCGGCTTCTTTTCCTGGGCTGGTCGAGTTCTTCCTCCAGCTGCTTCTTCCGCTGTGGTGCCTGGTTGATATCTGGAACCTGGAATATTATACTATTTCCCTATTGTTGGTTCTCTTCACGGGCTATTATTTCTTTTTGTCCAATAATGTTTGGGGTAATATATATTTTATTTGCTTTTATCAGATATTCTTCGTAATTTTATAAATTCAGGCAGAGGTTCTGGTAATAGCCTATTACGGAAGACGTGCATGGCTATGGGCGGTTAGGGTAACTTAACCGCTTTTTTCTTTTCAAATTTTCTTTGTTAATAGAAAATTTCTGTATCTTTGCTTTGTCATAAGACATAAATAACTTCTTACACTGTCATTCTCATTCATTTCTTCAATTCTTGACAGTAGTAAATCAAAGCACATTATAATTTAAGTTTATAGCTGCATCTGCAGCCTATCTATCGCACCCTCTCCAGGCTGTGATAGATGTTTCCTCATTTATTCACTTTTCATTAATCATTTAATCAATTTCATTATGGAACAGGTATTAATTGGCCAGAATGCCGGCATTATCTGGCATCTGCTCGAAGGTAAAAATGGTGTAGAAGTATCTCTTCTTAAGAGGGAGTCCAAGCTCTCAGAATCTGAGTTCTGGGCTGCTATCGGATGGTTGTCTAAGGAAGACAAACTTTCCTTCTCTACAGAAAAAGTAGGTAAGAAGACAGTGAAGACATACTCTCTGAAAGACTGATTCATTGTGCGCTCATGCTGTAGGCTTGCTTGATTCCTGATGGAATAGGCAAGTCTTTTTTTTACAATAAATTTTATAACACAATACGTTCAAATTATTTAATTTTGATTTTGTGACATAATCAAAATTTACTATTTTTGTCCCAAACCACACAAATTAGCTTATATGGAAAATAAATTTGAACTAGTTGAAAAAAATATAATATTGATGTGGATGTCTTTATTGAAGAAAACGGTGTAACTCCTGTTGGAAAACTCCCTGACAACCATCTTACCAAAGAGTTTCTTCGCCTATATTTTACTGGACAGATTACAAAGGTCTGGAAGAGATGGCTTTCTGATATATATTATGCGATGACTTCAAAAGGAGAGGAAATCTTTCTTCCTAAAACTAATCTTACAGCCTGGGATATTGAGAAGATTATTAATGACAAGCGTGGCGGAAAAAGAGCAGGTGCGGGCTCCAAGCTAAAGACCGGTTATAACGACAACTTTAAGGATCCCTTCTACCCTGAAAGAGAGTTTCAAGTGCTATATCGATATGTATACTCAGTACTTCAAAGGTGATGAAGAAAACATTCCATATTTCACAAACGAAGAAGATAGGCTGAACACAATCAGGGATATGATGAGTGTACTAAAATATGAAGAGCATCTGATATATGAACGTAGAAGAAGAGCTGCCGAGGAAGAGGAAAACAAACATCAGCTCAAAGTCTTTGGTGACGAAAATCAATGATATTATAGCTTTTGAATCTGTAACACAATCAAATCAAATTAGGGTATGCCTGGTTGTTCCTTGCATACCTTTTTTATTTCCTAATCTTTTCCCTTGCTGTTCCCATTAAACATTATTCTTCCTGGTACCTCCAACATTTTGTACAAAAGTATCGCTAAGGTAATTTATTATTATATCTCCAGAGCATTCACTGCTATGGAGATATTTTTTAGTACGCTCGGCATGAGTATTAGCTAACGGGTGCAAGTTCCCAATGAGCCCTAATAGCGGGAATCATACAGACAATAGCAAGGGTGTCCATCGTGAGGTGGAATCTGAAGGAAGCTGGCGGCAAACATCTTGTCTGACGAACAGAAACTTCATATAAGGCATATAATTTTTCTGCTTAACTATTCAAAAAAAAACAGAAAGCTACAGACTGTTAAATCGATATACAGATTTGCACTATGTATGTACGCAAGAAAGAAATAGTTCAGGTTTTAAGAGTGTGATTGTTGTTAGCAAAACGAGTGGTAAGTATAAAGAAATAAAACCATTAGATGTAGCATTTATTGATGACGAGATAAAATTACTTTTCGATAAAGTATCGACATGGATTAGTACATTCGGTGGTCAACATTGTTTTTTACGGGTAATGTAAATAGTGTTTTATATATACGGAAAAAAAGAAACTATTTGATTAAAACTATTACTGTTTTAATTTACCATATTATATTTGTTCAAAAACATCAGTAGTATAAAAGTATAACTGTATATCTTTTGTATAGAATTTTTGATAGGCTTTAGATATAGATTATTTTAAGGTTTAGTTTATTAATTAATAGGTTTAGTTTTTTTTTCTTAGGTTTAATTGTTTTCAGGTATATTTTTATTAATGAGGGAGTGAATAAGATACTCTCAGAATTTCATCAACATATCATCAAATATTCATAAAAAGGACTGAATAAGTTCTTTTTACCGTCTAACGCTTTTATAGTTCTATGTTTTAGTTGTATTCTTGAGTTAAACGCTTAGTAGAGTCAGCCAAGTTCACTCTCATTTAAACTTGGCTTACACTTATAATTAAAATAAACTGACATTTTCAAAACATTCGTTTTGACATATATAAAATACAATTACAAGAGGAGGAGATATTTTTTCATCCTAAATAGCTATAAAAAATCCCTATTTTTTTTTATTATAGATAGAAATAACTGGTTCTTCGTCAAATTTGGTGGTACTTCTTCTATTGTGAATAAAGAATCTTGGCTCTCAGTAGTTTGCTTCCTGCCCTATTGTACATCTGTCTTTTTACCGCTTTAATTTTATTCACTGTCCCTCCAGTAATCCGTTACTGAAGGGGATATCAATAGCTGCCTGTACTGCCTCCCAGTCTTTTTCAATACCATATGCAAAGTTCGTCAGTGCCATATTCCGTGTTGCCTTCGCTTTTTCAATCCACTTTCTAATATCCTTATCATAAGTGTTCCCATTAATCATATCTCTGAAATTCTGACACACGCCTAAGAGTTCTTTAATCTGTGGTGAGGACTTATACAGTTCCGCTAGTTTAGGATTATCCGATTCTCCCTTTAGAATGTATTTGCGTATCTGATTCTGTGAAACTCTTTGTGTTTTACTTCCGTTTTCAATGCTCTCATTATGCTCCTTGACTTCCTTCCTCTTTTGTTGATACATTTTTCGCAAGCTGGATGTTATCCTTCCAATAAGTGCGCCACTGATTTTACTCCCCATTTTTTGTGCCAATATTTTTCGGGTAATACAGCCCGCACTAATGATTGTAGCCAGTTCGGATACATATTTAAGAGCTGTCTTCTGTTGCTCATTCAAGTATGCCCCTATTCTCCTGTTGTGAATGTGCTTATAAATGTAGCGACTTTTCTTGCCCAAATGTGTGGCTGTCTGCTCAATGGTCATCCCCTGCATTTTTAAGTTCAGGCTTTCCCTGTATATCTTCAATTTTTCTCTGTGTCGGACATCTCCCATGTTAAATATGTCCTGAAGAATTAACGAAGAAGCCGTGTCTCTGTCAGGATATTCGTACTTGAGCTTTTTCTTGGTCTGACGGATTATTTTCTCTATTTCCGGTATCATCGTGTCCGTCATATTCTTGATTAGATGGAACCGGTCGCAGATTTGTGTAACACCAGGGATTATTCTGTTTATAGCCTCTGTGAAACATCTTCCACGGTCTCACTGTGAGGACTGAACCATCATGATACAACGAAATATCTTATATTGTTTTTTATCGTGAATATGTTTTACACTATTGACTATAAGAGCGATGTTAGAAAAGGAGTGAAGAAGTTCCTTGTACCGTTTACCGCTCTTATAGAACTATGTTTTAGTTGTATTCTTGAATTAAATGCTTGGTAGAGTCAACCAAGTTTACTCTCATTTAAACTTCTAAGATATTTATCCATAATATCGGAATCATAAATCTTCAATAGTGTGAATTAGTTGGATAATTTTATGCTATTTACAAAAAAACTTCACAGCAATCATTTGTAGATAATTTTTCTATTTTTGAATTTTATAGTTTATTACACTACTGTCCACTAAAAAAATGGACAAGGTTAAAAATTAAATAAATTCGGTTCACTTGAATCATATCGGTCTTTGACATTTTTGAAATTCGATTTGTCAAACAAGTCACTGAGATGTGTTTTGTCAGTCAGAGAAATTCCGAGTATTTGGAGAACTTCATAGATGCTGCGTTCTAATTTCATATCGTGTTGGACTATTGCTACTAAGCAGTAAGTGATTATTGCACAATAGATTTGTATGCGTAAGCGTTTTCCGATGTTCCCCAGAACTTCTTAATCCTGAGGTGTTGTTTTATCCATTTGAAGAACAGTTCAACACTCCATCTGTTTCGATACAGCAATGATATAAACTCCGCAGATGCATCAAGATTATTTGTCAGGAAGATGTATCGTGTACCGTCTTCAGGATTTTCAATGATGAGTTTTCTAAGTTCCTCAGGGTAATCCTTAGAACTTTTATAAACCGTAAAGCATCCGATTACATCCGACACTACACCTTCCGGCAATCTTCGCTTCCACGTTTTGGGCTTGATGCGTACATTGGTTTTGGCTCGTACAATGAAGAAAGCACCTATACGATTTATCGTATTAAGGTTTCTGAAATCGTTATACCCTCGGTCGAATATATAATGCGCTCCTGATTCGTATGGAATCTCAGGCATAGCCTTTGAATCGTGAATATTAGCAGGAGTAATATGCACAAATGCAGGAACTTCCGCTTCCACATCGTAGAGCGTATGCAACTTTATTCCGCCTTTATATTTGCGAAACTTAGCCCACTCAAACACTGACAGACACAAATCAATCGTTGTAGAGTCAAATGCATAAACATGACCGTCAAGTTCGAATATTTTATTGATTCTACGCTTGCGGCGGGCTTCGGCAATCATGAATGTTGCGTACTCTTCGAAGATGCGGTAGTTACGTTGTTCATTAGCCTTACTAAGATTGCTCCGAGTTACAGACTTCCCGATTCCGAGATGGTAAAGTTTTCCAGCATGGGCTTCCATTGCCACAATCAAATCTCTGAGGCTCTCTCGATTGGATAGCTGACCGAATATCATTGTAAGTAGTTGATTCCAACAGGTATAACTCTTGATATACTTGTTGCCATTGTATTTCTTTACAATGTATTTGAATTTCTCGTAATCAAGAAATTTCACTAACTGAGAGAAAACGTACTCGTCTTTATACATAACGGTCTGATTTTGACCGCAAAGTTAAATTCAAGTCTCGGGAATGTAAAATCGCTTATAACAAATTGAATTTCAATTATTTCAAAGAACTCCTATGATTTTTTAGTGGACACTAATGAGGTTAATATTTTAATGTAAAAATTAGTCGTATAAATAGAACATACGTTCCATCATTTGCCATTTTTCATCCGAGGTAGCACCTTCGGCACACTGTTGGAATTTTGCTACATAATCTTCCCATTCGGCCTGACGTGGAAGTTTAGCCAATTTTTCCATTGCCGTATTCCAGTCAAAATCCAAAGGAGTCTCTACTATCATAAAGAGCTTTGAACCTATTATATATATTTCCATTTCCAATATACCCACCTCGCGTATACCGGCTCTTATCTCAGGCCAAGCTTCCTCTTTACTATGTGCTTTTTTATAAGCAGCTATAAGTTCTGGGTTATCTCTCAAACTAAGAGTCTGACAATATCTCTTTACTGGCTGAGAGTAACTGCGTACTTTATATCCTTCAATTTTTTCCATAATTTTTTTTTATTAATAGTTATTTTTTCTTTGACATTCAAAATTAGAATAAAAGAATCGAAAGAATAGTGGGTATTTGTTACATAAATAAGGGGAGATTTCTAAAAAATGAAATCTCCCCCTCTAATTGGTATAATATTTAGTATGTACGACTTTGAAGATTTATCATAATTCTACAAAAATCTTTCAAGTTCAAAACCATTCAACCATATTCCGCTATTTCTGTCTGTACTTTTAAACTTGATAGTAACAGTATCGCTGTTATCCTCAACTTTGAATTTTATCACAGCAGTTGTCGGATTATTGTATTGACATTCCTTTCCGGCTGATACAGTCAATCCTTCATTTACAATTTTATCATTCACGCTTATACATATTGTTTTTGAATATGGCAGCTTATGAATTGATTCTTTTTAAGACGTTCCAGATTAGGATCCATGCTGTTTGTATTAGAACTAGGTGCATGATGGTACGTCATCAAAGAGTACTCTCCTGCCGGAAGGTTTTTCAATTCCAGATATAACCCATCCTTATCCAGACACAAAATTCCGTCACCATAAACGAAACCGTTCTTACCTATCACATTCATTTCGCCAAGACTTCTGATTAGTCCTTCGCCTGATACGGTTCTTATAGTAAAATTGTATACCCCCTGTGTACCATTACTAACAATTTCCGACTTTTCCGAGGAAGGAGGAGTATTGCCGGCAACAAGGTCATTAAGTTGTGCAGCACGCACAGAAACAGAAGCTTCCTTACCATCCTTAATAATCCACGGTGTCCATCCAAACTGCAACAATTGACCCTCAGCACCCATATCCATCAATACGGTTTCTTTTTGTCATAAATAGGATATGCATTGGCAAGCATACAGTCAGTATCTGCTTTTTACAGTCTCAACATTCACCGAAGCAGATTTCAGACCTTTCGAAGTAGCAGTAATTTCAATTTTACCCGGTTTTCTTCCTGCTCTGATCAAAGCACTTCCGTTTCCTCTTCTTATCTTAACAGGATTAGCCTCAATGTCAACTTTATCGCCTATAACCTCAGCATCACCTTTCACAGTAAACTTGATTTCACCCTTATAGTCTTTCAGACGCATACCGTTTTCATCAAGAACTTCGGCATGAACCACCATAATATCATTACCGTCAGCTTTGAAATCCATATCATAGGTATCAGCTATCAGGTTCAGTTTATAAGCTTTTTGTGGAGTAAACACACTCTTTTCTTCAATATATGCCCCATCGTAGAAGCCTCTCACTTTAAGTTCTCCGGCTTCATATGGGATATCACTTATTATATACGGAGCATGATCGAGTCCGTCATATTTGAGATTATCAGACGGTTTATACATACCGTATGATTTTCCGTTAACAAGAACTTCAATCTTGGGAGCATTACTATAAATCACAATATCCTGTCGCTTTCCATCCCATGGATTTACTACATGTATATAAGGTTTCTTTACAAATTCTGCAGGATACCAGTAAATTGAATCACTCTTAGGATATCTGAAAGCATCAAGAGCACCCAAACGGGTTTTTTCATCACCGTCACCAAAATCGTGGAAAGTATAATAAGCATGAGCCGTCCATGAAATCATTCCAGGCATCATAGGATCACGTTTGTATGGAGCAATAGCCTCAGGACCATAATTCCCTTCCATAGCAAGCAAAGGTTCGTGACGATCCCAAATACCAGGTCCGTAATTCATGTTACCGAAAATATCAGTCCATCCGCTGCACTGCCATCCGGTCCATCTGCTGCTTTGTGAAGATGTAAGTCGGGTAGGATCTTCCTGCTTAATGGCAAACTGCATTTCAGGAACAGGTCCGCGATGGTTGATTCCTGTCCCCCATATAATCACCGATGGAGAGTTTTTATGGTTTCTCACCATTACTCTTGCAGCCTGCACTGCATTTTCGTACCATTCATTCTTATGGGATATGGAAATCCACGTAGGGGCTTCCTCGTATACCAATAGTCCAAGTTCATCACATGCCTTGATAATCTCATCATCCTGAGGATAATGTGCTGTACGCACACAATTCATACCCAACTGTTTGAGTTGTTTCATATCTTTGTAGTGCAACGAATTAGGCATCGCATCACCTATATAAGCATAATGCTGGTGACGATTGAAACCTATCAATTCTATATTCTTACCGTTAAGTCTGAATCCGGTTTCCGGATCGTATTCCACTTTTCGCAATCCAAGTCTGTTATCTACAACATCGATAGCCTTACCACTCTCATCATACAATACAGTATTTACTTTATAAAGATAAGGACTGTCCAAGTCCCAGAATTTCACATCATCCTCTATACCTCCGGTCTGACAGAAACGGTATCTCATATTAGGAGCAATAACTGCAGTCTGTGTCAATTTGAGCACCACATCGCCATCGGCATCCACTACCCTCTGAACTAAAGTAGCCTTTTGTGGTCTGTTTGTTTCATTCACCACCTCAGTACGAATATCAATTGTAGCATTACCGTTAACATAATCCACTGAAGGAGTAGTAATAGTTACACCACTATTCATTGATTCAATATTGTGTGTTATATGTAGCTTGTCAGTTTCCACAAGATACACATCTCGATAGAGGCCGCCGAATTTTATGTAGTCAAAAGGCCCCGGATCAGGGGGGGGGTAACTTCACTTTTTCTATTATCTACCCTTAAAGTAATCTGATTATCAGCATTTGGAGTAACATAATCAGTAATATCAAAAATGAAAGGGGTATAACCGCCTGTCTTATGTACACCTACTTCCTTACCGTTAACCCAAAGAGTTGTAATTTGGTGAGCCCCTTCAAATTCAAGGAAGACCTTTTTCCCACTACCGTCAACATGTATATTCCTTCTGTACCACCCTATCTTTCTCATAAAAGTAGGCTGAGTTTTATCCTCATCATATCCGTTCAGTTTGATAGATGTGAGTTCGAGAGTATGAGGTACGCATACATTCTCCCACTTGCTGTCGTCGAAATCCTTTTTGAAATAAGGGTCATTCTCATTACCAATTATAAACTTCCAGTCGGAATTTATTAGAAGTTTTTCCCTATTAGTCTCAGGATAACCATACGGAAAATCCTGTCTCACATTATCTGCATTCACGGCAAATAACGAAAGATATGCACAAAATGCATAAGAAAACAATTTTTGTGTTCCATAAACATATTAGTTTAATATAAAATAGTTTGTAATAAAATATCCGTTTTATATGAATTCAACATTTAAAATCCAGAATAACCGGTAAATGTTTATAATCAATAAAAAAGAACTAAGTATCAGCAAAGGACAAGCCCGGCTAATACTTAGTTCCTCAATCTGCCAACATTATTCCATCAATAACCAGTTAAGGTTAGCAGTCTTAGTACTACCGTTTGTAGAGAAGAATCTTACAAAATATCCTGCTTACCTTTAACCTGTTCAAGGATATCCGATTCAAGAGTAACCCATTTACCCCATCCTCCTGTATGAGGAACTTTATACTTAGCAATAACTTTTCCCGACTGATGTCCTATTCTCACTTCAATATTATAGCCCATATTCTCACAAGCCACACGAGCCATCCTTTTCTTAGCTTCGCCATTACCAAAATCCACACCATTAAAACGAACAGCAGCTCCATTCCTTGCCTCGCATACCATCCATCCCTTAGGTTCATCACCCGATACAAACGTAGTTGATGCACTTATTATTTCATTATATCTATCCACCTGAATAGTGTCGCCAATTGTAGGATTACCAATTCCCCTAAGTGTTGGCTTAACTTTTTTAATAGCCCCTTCCTTAGTAAACTCCATATAGTCGGCACACATTGACCTCAATTTATTATGTCCGCTCACATGCCAGAAATGGTAAAACAAAATCCATCTGCCATTATAATTCACTACAGAATGATGATTGGTTCCATTGTCAATATTGTCCATGATCTTTCCTCTGTATACGAAAGGACCTAATGGTGAATCGCTAGTGGCATAACCTATAGTATATCCCTCTTCAGGGAAAACATGAGCAAATGTAAAGTAATAAATGCCATCCTTTTTAAATAAGAATGAACCTTCTTTATAGCCAAAAAGGAAGACCGCTTATTTCTACAGGTTCACCTTCAATACTCTTCATGTCGTCAGAGAGTTTCACTCCATACAGTTTCTGTCCGCCACCGTAATAAAGGTAAGCTTGATTGTCATCGTCGACAAAAAGTCCCGGGTCAATTCCTGTATATCCTTAATATAATTTTTTTCCCATTTGAATGGTCCCATCGGATTGTCCGATACCCCCACTCCTATTCGTCTGAAAGCTTTATCATTTTTAGCTTTTGCAGGGAAATAATAATAATACTTCCCATCTTTCTTAACACAATCCGGAGCCCACATGGCATACGTGTCTTTTTCGCCCCATGGTACATCGTTTTCCTTTAGAATCCATCCGTGATCTTTCCATGTAGAACCACCTTCAAGGGAAAATCCATGATAACCCGGCATACAAAAACCGTTGTTTATATTTGCAAGATTCTTAGGTGGCACAACGTCCGACGAAGGATATACATACAGCTTGCCGTCATAACATCTTGCTGTAGGGTCGGCAGTATACATATGTGTTACCAAAGGATTCTGAGCCGACAAAGCAGAGCATGCAGCAATTAAAGTTACAATAAAAAACTTCTATTCTTCATATAACATAATTAATAGATATATAAAAACACACAAATGTAAATATTGATGAATACTGGGGTATTTTCAATTACAACATCATTATTCAATACAAATTTTAAATATTAACAAAAGTTATCCTTAAAACCACCTTTTCCTCAAGGGGATTACCTACTGCTTAATATAACATATAGAGCATAACAAATAAGTATTACTTTACAAAGGTAAATAGAAAATATTTCGTCATTGGGTGTTTTTTCTTATGCAATTAGGGGTATTTTTTATAAGTTACCCCTAATTACTGGAAAAAGTCAATATTTCAATCTTCCCGCCTGTTTCAGATTAATATTGGCTGATACCGGAACAATCGTAAATCCATACGAGTAGCTACCATCAAGCAATCGCTTGTCAACAGCCGGTCTTGCCTTGAGACTCCAACTGTCCGTACCACCCACACCTGCCTGCACATGGTCGATATTAACCGTAAGATTTCCATTCTTAACTTTCTCGTTTATGTGCTTGGCTTCTTCAAGGGCTTTCTGTGTAAACTCCCATACAGAAACAGATAGTGGTTCATCACCAAGAATCATGACACCGTTTTCAGTTTCAGTCTGAAGTGACATCCAGCGGACATCACAGCGATTGGCATTCTCCTGAGGCACTACATAATCGAATCCCATTTCGGATGGAGTGGTTTTATAGATAGAAACCATAGCCGAAGCAAGACGGTCTGAGTAATTTTCCCACGGTCCGCGTCCGTAATAAGTGATATTGTTCAGTTTGTTACTGAACTCTCCCTGCATGCCAATACGAATCAGTTCAGGAAGTGAAGGAGATTTCACAAATGAGTAGTCCACTCCTATGATACCATCGGACGATACATTATATGTAAGCGATACCGAAACTAGATTATCTATAGTTTTCAGAACTTTAATATTACATCCTGAGTCAGTTTTCCTTACATCAATTGATGCCGTTTTCAGTTTCTCTGCAGCAGTAACCCAGAACTTCATAATCCTGTCAGTCTTCCATCCGCGCCAGTCATTATCGGTAGATGCACGCCAGAAGTTAGGTTTCAGAGGAGATTTGATAATTTCGGAATTGCCGAGAGAATATCCGGATATATATCCGTCGTTAATTTCCATATCGAACCCTTTACCGGAAATCTTTATTGAGTTTTTATTACTGTCGCCGACACTCAGACCTGCTTCATGAGTTTTTACTGCTTCAGGTTTAGGCAATGACAAATATTCAAACTGTTCCCATGCCACCTCGAAACCTGCTTCTGCATAAAGATTGTCGTTCTTTAATTCCGCACGAAGGCGCAACCAGTATTCGGCACCCTCTTCTGCCTTGAAATCTTTTACAGGAATGCTTGTCTCGAAACTTTCACCTGCCGGAGTGGATGGTACAGAAATTTCTCCTTCCTGCAATACACTGTCCTCATCTCTAAGCTGCCAGAAGAATCTGTAATTATCAGTATTGGTAAAGAAGTTTCGGTTAGTTATAATAATCTTGCCTGTATGTGCGCCAAGAGTAGAAAATGCTACTGGCGCAAATACATATTTACATTCCTCTGTGGCAGGCTTGGTAGTACGGTCGGCACTGATAACACCATTTGTACAGAAATTCTGGTCATTATGCTCACCTTTTTCGTAGTCGCCTCCATAATTCCATGATTTCTTTCCGTATTTACGTTCCTCATCAAGTAGTCCCTGGTCAATCCAGTCCCAGATATATCCACCTGCCAAAGCATCATGCTGCCATATAGCATCCCAGTATTCTTTTAGTCCACCGGTGGAATTACCCATCGAATGTGCATATTCACACATTATAATAGGACGTTTCATTATAGGATTTTTAGTCATTGCTATCAGTTCTTCTACCAAAGGATACATACGGCTCACTACATCAACGTAGGCAGGATCATCGGGGTTGGCATAAACAAAAAGTTCTTTTTTTGCCGTTTTTTCCGGTTCTTTTTATGTTGTGGTCTATTTCACTTGTCACTATCGAAGCTTCTTTTCTGCCTATTGGCTTGTAAAGTGGATGTCCTGGAATTCCCTGTGCTCCTTCATAATGTACGGGGCGTGTAGGGTCATAATCTTTAATCCATCCGGACATCGCAGCATGGTTTGGCCCGCATCCTGATTCATTGCCAAGCGACCACATAAACACTGAGGGGTGATTTCTGTCTCTCACCACCATGCGTACCGCGCGTTCCATATATGGAGTTGACCATTCAGGGCGGTTGGCCAGATAGCCTTTCTGATGATGAGTCTCAAGATTAGCTTCATCCATAACATAAATCCCATATTTATCGCATAAATCATAGAAATATGGGTCATTAGGATAATGCGAAGTTCTAACCGTATTGAAGTTATATCTTTTCAGCAACAGCACATCTTCCAGCATTTCCTGACGTGTTACAGTCTTTCCTCCTGTTTCACTATGGTCATGCCTGTTTACTCCTATAAGTTTTATAGGGGTTCCATTTACCAGAATCCTGTTTCCGTCTATCCTAATATCGCGTATTCCTATTTTTGTGCTTCTCGCATCTACCACTTTCCCACTTTTATCGGTAAGTTTCATCACAAGAGTATACAGGTAAGGATTCTCAGAGTTCCATAATTCAGGTTTGGATATAATTCCCTCCATCATTCCGTAATACACGTTATCACGTTGTGGATATGGTTCGTTTATAACATAATTTGCCGTCACCGACATCTCCTTTTCAAATACAGGCTTATTGTCGGTATCATAAAGCTGGGCAGAAAGATTCCATCCTTTTACATCTTCGGAGTTCTGATTTGTTATTTCAGGACGTATCTGTATGGTAGCTTTGTTATTTTTCAAATCTACAAGAGTCCTTACTCCATAATCATATATAGCGACATCTGGAATAGACATGAGATAGACCTCACGATGTATTCCTGCCATACGCCAGTGGTCGGCATCTTCCATATAGCTTCCGTCGGTCCACTTGAATACCTGCACTGCAAGTTTGTTTGTGCCTGACTTTACGTAGTCTGTTATATCAAATTCAGCAGGCAGGCAGCTATCCTCGGAATACCCCACTTTTACACCGTTTACCCACACATAGAACCCTGAATACACACCGCCGAAATGCAGTATGACACGGTCTTTATTCCATTTTGCCGGAACATTGAATTCTTTTGATGTAGCATCCAACCTGATTATTCCTGTCTATAAAAGGTGGTCTGGCAGGAAACGGATATGTAGAATTGGTATATATAGGATATCCATACCCCTGCATCTCCCAGCATGAGGGCACTTGAATGCTGCTCCATGAAGAAGAGCTGAAATCTGTTTTGTAGAACCCTACCGGGACATCATCCACATTGTCGGAATAACAGAATTTCCACTTGCCGTTGAGCGACAGATATTCTGACTTGTTTCTGTCGCCTTCAAGAGCTGATGTCACATCACGAAAAGAATAGGTGGTTGACCTGGAAGGTAAACGATTTACACCATTTACATACTGATTCTGCCACTCTGGCTGATTATCCCTCCATTGGCGGACTATATTCTCTGCTTCCAGACATGTAATAGAGGAGAGAAGCAGAATACCGCAAGAAATAGATTTTAAGTTCAAATTCATATATTTTTCTTATTGTTCACGACACAAAGTTAGATAAAACATTATTGACGCAGGGGGGAAGAAATTATTGATCTATGGGGGTATTTTCTCTAAAAAAAACGTGAGGAAGTTTCGTATAAAACTTGCTCACGTTTTAAGTAAAACGAACTGACGTTTTAACTAAAATGTACTGACGTTTTTTTCTATTATCAGAGGTATCTGTAAATTAAAAGATTGTCTTACATTATTACTGTATATAGAATCGGCAGCACAAAGAATGTATCCGGCCTCACCATTATGTAAATATACTTGCGGGCGTTCAAGATGGGACAGTTTTACGATGCTCCCGTCTTCAAATGTCACATTCAGACCGGAAACAATGAAATGCTCCGATTTCTTCCAGTCCAGTCCGTTGTCCGATTCAAACTGCATAAGGAAACATCCGTTTTTGGATGTTTCCATGCGTTTGACTATAGCCCTGAACTTGCCATCCTGATACCATATGTACGGGTCTTCTGCGGGGAAACGTTCACCCTCGAAATGGAAAACCAGTTTTGAGAACTTCTTAAACGGTCCGGTTGGAGAATTGGATATGGCAGCAAGATGAACTATGGGACCTCCCTGAGGCAAAGGGAATTTCTTTCCTACCGCTTTATAAATCATCAGGTATCTGCCATCCGGCATCTGGCATAAGGAAGGATTTGATGTCATCAGGCAATCATAATCATCGTCATTAGCGGAAATATCTATCAACGGTTTATCCGACCTCATCCATGGGCCGTAAGGACTATCTGAAACAGCTACTCCTATTCGTTGGTTATTGCGATGCGACCAGTTTAACACCTCTTTCTGAGGTGTACCCATCACCTTGCCATCACCGGTATTTCCCATGTAGTAAAGATAATATTTTCCATCGAATTTATGTATTGTGGGATTGTGTGTACACCATCCGTCCCAGAACTCTTTTACCTCTTCTTTTAAGTGCTACATCGACAAAACGCCATGGTCCCCGTGATTGATTCTGAAACAGCATGTGCTATTTCAGAATCTGTAAGCCATGCCCATCCCAAATGCTTGGGCCATCTGGAATAATACATATGAAAAAAGGCCGTCATCGTCTTGAACAACAGATGCTCCCCCACACGCTATACTTCCCTTTGGGACTGTCATGAAAAACAGCTGAGCGGCTAACCTTTCCCAAAGATATTTTATAACTTACATTCTCAGAACCTCCTCTTTCTGCCATTAATGTTGTGGAAGAAGATAAAGAAATAAGTAAAATTATCAGTAATGCTCTCATAATAAAATATTAGTTAAAAATTTATGGTCTTTCTGGCAGATATCCACCCATATTGAACTTTTGATTGTTTGGTAAACCTTTTTTACCGGTACCTTCTTTCATTAAAGATTTCAACTTGTTTAAATAAATCTGATATACTCTGAGGCAATACATTGTGTTTCTTGCATAATGAGGCTGCCATGCGTTGATTTCTGTCAAAAAACACTTTTTAAAGTGAACTCAATTATTATAATTTTTAACTCGTCCTCTAATTTTTAGTGGACACTAATTTATAATAATCATGCATAATGTACCATGCCTTCTTTCTGTTACCTTCCGGAGAAATCAGCCCTTTGAGATTCCATCCTTTCTGATAAAGTGAGTTACTACGACCTGGTGACAAAAAATCAAATAATATCCATGGTGATGTTCCTCTCAGATTCCGGGCATTGGAGAAACTATTGATATCCTCCTTATACACCCATTCCATATATGTCTCACTCCACGAGTTAACAGAAAGAGAGTCAATATCATTTCCATAAACTGCTTCAGATCCGAACTCAGACATAATAAGAGGCTTACCTAGTCCAATCTCCCAATGAAGGTCTTTGCCATCGCACGGAAATGGTTCGTACCACCCCATATATTTGTTATTTCCTACAACGTCAAGATACTCTATCAGCGGATCGTCAAGACGCATCACGTATCTGTCTCCGTCCTTTACCGCCTTGGCACCATGAAGAGCTGAAGATACCAGACGAGTATTATCATGATTACGTACGGTATTTACGAAACCTGTTAGTGCCTCCAGACGACCTTTAGCAGAAGGGAAGGTCTCATTACTTACACTCCAGATGATTATACCGCAACGGTTCTTGTCGCGCGAAATCATTTCATTAAGCATGGTTTCACCACGGCGGCGAACACCCGGATCATTAGGCTGATATTTTGCCATACAGGTATCTCCTCCCACATCAGAAATCCCATCTCCTCGGCAAGACGCACCATATATTCGTTCTGAGGATAATGTGCAAGTCTCACAAAATTACACCCTAGTGATTTCGCTTCGCCTAACAGATAACGGGCATCGGCAGGGGTACAGGCACGGCGACGCACCGAGGCTATCTCCTCATGGATATTTATTCCTGAAAGAAAAACCGGTTTACCGTTCAGTAGAATATCCTCACCCTGAACTCGGACCGTCCTGAAACCTATCCTGTCGGCTACTGTATCGGATGCTGTTGATATATTTACTTCATAAAGCTTGGGATTTTCAGGACTCCATAATTCAAACTTACTTTTGAAAATAGCTGATGCTGTTCCGGAAGCATCAGTAGTAATATTCTTCTTAAAACCGGCTTCAGGTATTGACAGAGTCACATTTCTGCCGGCACAAGAAGGTCCGTCAAGACGGATATGAACCTGAAGATGTTTTTCATCATCCTGACGCAACTGGACAAAATAATCGCGGATATAGGTTTCCGGCACACTCACAAGATTTACATCACGCGTGATTCCACCATAATTGCACCAGTCGAACTGTAAAGCAGGAATAGTTTTTTCTGTAACGCAGTTATCAACCCTTACAATAAGATAATTCTTTCCGGTTTTTATCTTTCCTGTCACCTCTATCTGAAAAGGTGTATAACCTCCTTCATGTTTTCCTATAGGCTCTCCGTTAAGATAAACACTACAGTGCTGGCTTACTGCACCAAAATGCAGAAACAATCTGCGGCCGGATTCTACTTTGTATGTGAAATTGCGTTTATACCACATATTACCCCTGTAATAGAAAAACTCAGGATACTGATGATTCCAATCACCGGGTACTTTAAGACGATAATTACCTTCATACTTCAGTTCTAAAAAATCATGATTATCCTTCGGCGACCTCACATTCCACCACTTTTTTTTAACGCCTACAGTAGCAGGGTCAATCATAGCGTCCCACATTCCATTAAGGCTAAAACAATCTCTACCCATGACATTTTGCATGGCATAATCACCATCAATCAAAGAAGACTCTTTGTTATTTGACGAAAACGAACTTGCAGGAACAATAGCAAAAATTAAAAAAGCTAACAATTTAAATCTCATATATTTTCGATTTTAAATTATGAGTCCCCTTCAAAAAGTACATTCTCACAATTTTACCTCTCAGATATATCTGTATGGCGTTAATTTCTGTTAAATACTTTTTAAAGTGGACTCAATTATTTTCATATAAATCAATTATTTCAATACAATCTTATAAACCAACGCATATTCATTAGGCATTCTTTCAGGTGCAACTATATGCAATCCGGAATCTTTATAAGTACATTTTATCTCTTCACTTGATCCCAACAGTTTTATAGATTTTATATCTACAGAACCTTTTGAAATTGATTTCACAATAACCTCTTCTCCTGAAGCAGGAACACCAAGCTGTATAACATAAAGATATTTACCATTCCTCGTAAAACGGAAATCCCGGGAAGTAAATTCAACATTTCTTGCTTGAACTCCACCAAATATATTAGGTTTAAGCATAGTCGGACCCTCACCATATACATCATAAGTCCTGGTATTATAAATAGCCTCACCGTTTACCTTCAACCATTTACCGACTTCCAACAAACCATTACGCATTTCATCCGGTATCTTTCCATCACAAGTAGGAGTTATATTAAGAAGAAGACAACCATTCTTAGAAACAATGTCAGAAAGCTCATCTATAACATTGTCAGGAGTCTTCAAGTCCATTTCATTCTTCCAACTCCACGCATTCCATGCCCAGGAATCATCAGTAAGCCATGGATATTCAGTCTTGGCATTCATCCTTCCTTTCTCAAGGTCAAGTATACCTACACCTAAAGGCAAATCCTTATTCTTATAACTTAAACCCACCTGCTTATTCCACTCCTTTTCTTTATTATAATAGTACGCTATCATTTCCTGTCGGTCCTTTTCAGAAATAAGAAACAACCTGCTGTCAAACCACAAAAAAATCAGGACTATATTTGTCAACAACCTCAAATATCTTCTTTTTCCAAACGTCAACAAACTTTCTTGACGGACAATACTTTGGAAGCATCTCACCTTGAAACTGACCGCTTTCACGAACGCCTTTACTGAAATATCCAAATGTTTCAGGCAATGTACGTTCACCATAGAAATCCTCAAAACCAACAGCTGTTGTATCTACCAATCCATTCCAAGTGGGATACCACCCCCACTCCCATGAATGATGAGAAGAAGTTATAAACTTCAGGCCCTCATTCTTTATAGCTTCAGACAATTCGCCTACTATATCTCTTCGGGGGCCCATATTGACAGTATTAAATCTGTTTACATCACTATCCCAATTAGAGAAATTGTCACAATGCTCTGCCACAGGTCCTGCAAACTTCGCTCCCGAAGCCTTGAACAGTTTTGCCCATTCTTCAAGCATCAAAGTACTTTGCCGTAAAATAAGGGATAAACTCATGATACTGCATGTTGCCATAAGTCTCGGAATGATATTTCTGTAACTGGTTTCCTTTCTCATACATATAATGAGGATACCACTCGCCTTTACCAATATAGGAATATATACCCCAATGGAAATATATCCCGAACTTGGCATCCTTAAACCACTCTGGAACTTCATGACTCTGAAGAGACTCCCATGTTGGATTATAACTCTTAAACCTATCTTGAGCTACAGAGATTTCACTAAATAGACCAAGAAAACAAAGATTTAAAGAAATCAATAATAACCTTAGATTCATAATATTCAAATTTAATTGTTCAACCGATAAAATCCTAAGAAAAAGATTTATAGCAAATATAAAATTCTCTATGTCCTAATTCTTCAGACCGGGTTTTCTCTCCACAGCATACTGCATTTACCTTAGATAATATTTCATCTGATACTAAATCCATGCTTACACCATCTGTTATTATCTTTCCGGCATTGATGTCCATATCCTCATGCATTTTGGAATATGTGATAGGATTTGCACATATTTTAATCACAGGGGATATGGCAGATCCTACCACTGAACCACGCCCGGTTGTAAATAAAATTAAATGTGCTCCGGAAGCTATCATCTCCGTTATCTCCGAATTATCATTTGGATTTGGGAACCCCCATTTCACCTTTCCATCGGGTACTACATCCATAAGATACAAACCACTGCATAAAAGTTTGTCTCCCGGTGTAATAACCCCTTTTATAGTGCTACTGCCACTTTTACAATAAGACCCCAATGATTTCTCTTCTATTGTGGTGAGACCGCCGGTAGCATTTCCTGCAGAAAAACTGTCGTGCCCCATCTCCTTATAATATGCATCGGCCTTATGTATTACATTTACTATTTTTCTTCCTACAGAAGCGGATTCAGCACGTCGTGCAAGTTCATATTCACAACCTAAAAGTTCACCCGGTTCCTCGAATATACAAGAGGAGCCAAGGGAAAGAAGACGGTCGAATGTTAACCCTACAGAAGGATTTGCAGTGAAACCACTGGTAGAATCAGAGCCGCCGCAGATACAACCTATAACAAGATCATTGTAAGTAAAATCTGTCTCTACAACTCTACTCTTCATCTCACTGTAAAGATGTTCGAGTTTCTTCAAACCACACGATATTGAGGATGAAGTTCCTCCTTCTTCCTGGATTACAATACAATCGGCCGGACGACCTGACGATAATATTTCGGGTAGAAGTTCCTTGCGATTAATGTTCTCACAACCTAAAGATACAAGAAGTACCCCACCAACATTGGGATGTTTACATAGCAAAGTGAGAATCCTTGAAACATACGCATTGGGAGCACATCCGCCTAAACCAATCAGATGAACGTCTTCCTTTCCACACTGGTATACTATCTGGCGTGATACGTGATGCGCACATTCAACAAGATATACTACAAGAAATATGTTACGTATTCCTTTCCTTCCATCATTTCTCAAATAACCCTTCATACTTTTTATCCGATTTATAGTTTGACTTCAGATTATGTATATGAACCCATTCGCCCTTATTTATATCACACATGGCTACTCCAATGCAGAAACCACACTTTATCACAGGACTGCCTTCAGGAATAACAGACACAGCTATCTTGTGACCGAAAGGTATATCATCAATAACATTTACATCGGCAAGTACCGTATCGCCAGCAGAAAAGGAGGAAAGAGCTACCGCCACATTATCGGTGTTCTTCAATAAAATTACATCATTCATGCTAAAATCCATTATTAAAATCCGGTAGTAGCACCTCCGTCTACGGGAAGGAATACACCATTAACATATTTACCTGCATCTGATGCAAGATAAAGTGCTGCATAGCCTATATCCTCGGGAATACCGAAATCATGTACTGGAATACGATTCAATATCTTGGCTCTACGGGCAGGGTCATTGTCTATTGCCTTATGAAGCATGGGAGTTTCAATCCAGCCGGGAGCTATCGAATTTACACGGATATTATAAGGAGCAAATTCGGCTATTACACCACGCATCAACCCCAGAACGGAAGTCTTGGCAGTTGAATATGCTACGACTTTCTCCATACTCATAACGGAACTCATGGAACTTATCATAATAACTGAGCCACCCCAGAGGACTTCATATATTTTGCCACCTCACGTGTTAAAGAAAATGAAGCCAGAAGATGAACCTTGAGGATATCAAGATACTCATCGTCTGTAGTATCAAGAACATCCTTTTTAAGATGCTTGCCTGCACAGTTGACTAGAATATCAATACTGCCGAAACTTTCATAAATATCCTTCATTACACCTGGAATCCTGTCAAGACAGGTTATATCAAGCTGCACGTATAACGAAGTTTCGCCAAGTTCTTCACAAGCGGACTTTAGTTTTTCCTCATTCTGACCTATTATCACAACGCGGGCACCGTATTCCGTAAAAACACGTGCAATACCAAAACCTAGACCGCTTCCGCCACCGGTTATTACAGCAGTACGGCCGCTTAAATCAAATACATTCTTATTCATGATAAAAAAATCTACATTATACCGAATTTTTCGAAAGCATCTACGGTGGACATTCCATCCTCAAGGGCTTTCTTTACAAGTTTTTCACCACGTGCCTTATCTATAGCCAGATTGAAAGCCTCATCCGATATCTCACCGGGAATTATAACCACACCATCGCGGTCACCGTATACATAGTCACCGGGATTTATACGTATTCCGTTTATCTCTATAGGGACGCGATAGTCGACAACCTTACCGCGGACACCCTGATCCTGGGCATAAGTTCCTATACTGAATGTGGGAAAGCCTAAACGCAGTATCTCATTCGTATCGCGGGAATATCCGTTAAGCACTGCACCGCATGCATTGAGTCTGATGGCACGCGTAGACATAAGTCCGCCCCAAAGAGCATATGCAGGGGAAGCTCCTGTACATATATATACCTCGTCGCAACAAAGGCTGTCAAGCGCCTCGAACATAAGTCCGAAAGGCTTGTTTATCTTCTCATTGCTGCTCATCGGCGACTGTTCACAGAAAAAGTCGGCCTCAAGAACAGTCATAGCTTTACCGAAAACAACCATCCCATTGTCTAGGGGTTTTATATTCTGAGGGAGAAACTGATGATAGTACCCCATCTTGTCGAGCACATCACCAACCAAGGCTGTAAAAAGTTCTGTCTTCATTATATGTGACAACTCTTGGAAATCAGTAAAATTTTTCATAATCAATTCTATTTATTAATCCAACCTATAATTTCATCATCATTAGATTTTCCACATGAAACTCTGGAGGCTGAAATACCGGTAAAATACCATTCATTATCTTTAAAAATAGCCAATTCACCATCATACACAGCAACCAAATGACCGGTTTTAGGCGAGAAGTCTATGTCGGATATGTTTACTCCTGTTGCAATTCCTGTATTCTCTCCATCATTCAGGAAACGTATTCGGCCAATATCGTCACCAATAGCCAGCTCTGAATTCATTCCACATGACAGCTGTTTTACCTTAAAAGTATTAACCTTGACAGGCTCAGAGCCTTGTGCAACCTTCCATAGATTCATCTTATTGTCTGATATCCATAATGTTCCAATATCTGAGACAGAAATGTGTTTCGCTCCATCAATAAATACCGTTTTTTCCCAAATATCGTTGTTTTTCCTGTAAACATTTCCATACAAATCAATAAAAGCTCCATATCCGGTGACTGAGAAATCGAAATCCTCAACCTTATATCCTGTTATAACATATTTACCATCATTTAGCATTATCAAATTGTCAGTCTGGTCGACAAGCCACTTATTTGCCAATTCATCAAACCCAACTCTGCGGAATCCTTTCTCTGTCATATCATTGACAGATACATTTTTCCATATTTCTATGCTTTGCTTCACATTGTTACAATTATTATCGGCTATATAGTGTCTTACATCAAAACTATAAAGATTGATACCTTCAATCTTGAAACACCATACATATTTACCCGGTAATTCATCAGGAATGTTAATCTCCAATCCAGAAGAGGTCATTCTGAACGGTAAACTTATATTTCCATCGAGTGATATGACTCTTTTAATTTCAGCTTTCCGGGGTGGGAAAAGAATGGTACAACAAGAATTCCCGATGTAGGTTTCTTCATGGAGCTTACATACAAGAGATCATCTCTTTTCTTTTTTTCTGACAACTCTTAAGTCATCATAACCATATATAAGCCATGGACGGGTTTCGTATATTGATTCAGAGTTTACTTTCATCCAGTCTCCAATATTCCTAAGTACCCGAACCGCATCATCATCCAGTGTTCCGTCTGGTCTTGGAGTTACATTAAGAAGCAAATTCCCGTTCTTTGAAACCACATCAACGAGTTCATGAACAATATCTTTTGCATCACGATATTTTATATCGGGCATCCAGGTCCATGCACCCAAATAAGTATCTGTCTGCCATGGCTCATCTAATATTTCATTAGAACGTCCTCTCTCATAATCCAATGTTCCTATCCCATCCCAATAGTATCCCCATTCACCTTTGGGAGCAATATGATACCAGTTTTTTAAACACATTACACAATTATTAATTCCCCATTTAGTAATGCACTTTTATTATAAAGATAAGAAATCATCTTTAGTCCTGTGCTGCCTTTATCATCACCTGGAAATGGTACACCACCATCAACATAAAATAGTTCAGGCTTATATTTATCTATCAAATCAGTACACCTGTTGTACCAATTATCCCTCCACCACTTTGTGGCATTTACAGGCTGTGAACCAGAAATATCACCCGTAGGCTCAGGAGGCAGATAAATAAACTCATATTCCTTCTTGTTTCCATCATAAGGCACTCCTTTATACTTGCCTTGCTTGTCTGATAATTTGTTTACCTGAAACCAACTCCATGTTCTCTCCAGATGACTCGTTATTCCCCAATGAAGAGAACTTTTGCTGACAGCATCATACCATTCTTTTATGATATTACGCTTGGGACCATAATTGACAGAGTTCCATTTCTGATAATCTGAGTCCCATAAATCAAAATTATCATGATGATTTGCCATTGCAACAAAGTATCTGGCGCCTATTTCCTCGAATAATTTAATCTGCTCTTGCGGATTAAAATTCTCACCCTTCCATAAATCCACTATATCTTTATATCCAAACTCGGAAGGATGACCATAGTTCTTGCAATGATAATTATAAGCCTTGCTACCCTCGATATACATATTCCTTGCATACCAGTCCCTTGTCCGGGGACTGTATATGCATTCCAACATGACCATATTCCGAATTTTGCATCTCTAAACCATTCCGGACAGGAATATTGTCTTAAAGAACTGACTTCAGGCTTAAATTCCTGTGAAAACAGCATTAAAAAACATGAGCTTAATACTGAAGAAAGAAATATCTTTTTCATACAATCATGAATTTTATTTTAGCCTTATCTTATAACACCATGCATAATTACCGGATGCATTAGCAGGAAACGACAAATGCAACCCTGTGTTATTTCTCACCCATTGGATTTTCTCTTCACTACCTATAAGACTTACCGACTCTATAGATTTTGACAAATAAGGATAAATGTCTGCCAATTGAGATACAACAACCTCGGAATTCTTTGGTCTGTCAAGAACTGTTACATAAAGAGTCATTCCGTCCTTGCTTTGAGTGAAACGTATATCCTTGTCTGTATATATTGCTTCCCAATTCTCATTAAAATGGCCATCTTCTTTTTAGTAATGTCGGACCTTCGCCTGATATAATCCACGGACGGGTATCATAAACGGCTTCACCATTTATATCCAACCACTTACCAATATTCAACAGTGTTTCTACCTGGTCTTCAGGTATTGTTCCATCCGGTTTAGGACTTACACAAAGCAACAAACAGCCATTCTTACTGATAATGTCCATAAGCATTTCAACTATGGCCTTGGCTGAACGCGATTTCATTCCATTATAAAACCACCACCCAGCGGAGTATCTGTCAACCAAGGATCTTGTCTTGATACGGTAGAACGTCCTTTTTCATAATCCAAAATACCAGCAGATGGAGGTATACAAACATGATATTTTATTTTATAGCATATGCCGATATCCTGTTTTCTGTATTTTGCCATATTCAACAAACTGGAATAAGCCTTCTTCCTTATATCTTCACTGAGAAGCTCAAGACCCATATCAAACCATATCAGATCGGGAGCATAATTAGAACATGCTTCATTCAGTTTACTAAACCATAAGTCTTCAAACTCAGCATCAGGATATTCATCAAAACTGTCGGCATCAGGACTGAATTTATGAGGACGGCAATACAAATCTTCATTCCCGGAATTTTTCCATCATAAGAATAAGAAGGAACAAAATACCACCATGTAAATGCATGATGAAAGGTTAAAAGATATTTCATACCACGTTTTCTGACTGCCTTTTCCATATCACCACAAATATCCACACCAGCCATTTTCTTGCTGTTCCATCTTGTCACTTTTGAATCCCATAGCATATAATTATCATGATGGACAGCCATTGGACCGCAAAATTTCGCACCTGCTTTCTTAAATAGCTCAGCCCATTCATCAGCATTAAACTTCTTTGGCTGAAACAGTTTAACAAAATCCTTATATCCGAACTCATTCTGATTGCCATATAACTTCTTATGTAACTCGAACTCTCGAGATGGAGCATTCGTTTTTCTAGGAGCATAAGTCCAGTCTGTAGGACGTTCCTGATACATTGACCATCCATACCACTCAGTTGTTCCATGCTGAGTTGCAACAGTAGCAGGACCCAAACATGCATATATACCAAACTTAGCATCTCTATACCATTCCGGAACTCTATGTCTTGCTATTGAGGACCATTCTTCTTTATAGAATTGTGGCACAGAGGTATCAACCTTTATCTCGGAAGGATTAGTTGGCGTCTGTGGAAAAACAGTTAAATGAAATAAGACAGAGATAGAAAACAATAACAAATTTTTCATAAATATAAATTTTAGAATTAAACTTCATCACTAATATTACACCTGATATTTTTTAATTATTCTGTATACAAACCAGCTCTATCTTCTGGATCAGGATATTCAGTTAAGCTTCCACCTGATGCTGTTATTTCTTGAAAACTTATAGGGATATAGATATCTTCTTCATCAAAATCTTCCGGGAATCTTGGTTTCATAATTTCAGGTGCTCTACCTGAACGTACTATATCATACCATCTGTCTCCTTCACCCGCCAACTCACATCTCCTTTCATACCATAATATATCCATGGTTGTTTTAAATCTGTCTGGATATTTCTGTTTTAAGTCAGCTACTGTAAGATATGGATTACTTCCACCCTTACCCAAATGATACATTCTGAGTTCGTCTATTAGAGCTATTGCGTCAGATTCACTACCATACTTTCCTGTTCCTCTAAGATAGGCTTCAGCTAATAATAAATACACCTCTCCGTAACGTATCATACGTTCATTTCCAGGAAGATTTAAGTTTTGATTTCCGACAATTTCATAATCCTTATAAATAGTATATTTTTTTGAGACAAATCCTTCCCAATCTTCCTGATTATACCCAGAAACATCCCATACTATATTGTTATTTCCTGCAGCTTTTTCTTCTTTTTAAGCCATCATCAGGAGACATCATACAAGCATCCCTTCTGATTTTATCTTCGGGTATAAAATAATAATATAACTCTTTCCGAGGAAGCATAAAGCCATATCCATCTAAATATAAAATACTATTCATAAGGTTTCTCATACCAACCCTTTTTATCCAATCATTACCCTCCATCCCAGTAAGTTTTAAATCAGCATTACCATTTGACCAACCAGAAGTTGTAGTATGTTGTATCTCAAATATAGACTCTGAATTATTTTCCTGATGTGAAGCAAATAGTTTGTCATATTCAGTAAACAGATAATATTGTCCACTACTTATTACGAGCTTTAACTGTTCTGCAGCCTTGTCAAAAAGTTCTTTATTATCATTTGTCCAGTCTGCCCAATAAATATATACCTTACCAAGTAACGCACGAGCAGCACCTTTGGTTATCCTACCAACCATACTATCCTCATGTTTTTCTTTTTAGATATGGTATAGCAGCAAGAAGATCTGCCTCAATCTGTTTATTAACATTTTCTCTACTCTCACGCATAAAATGATAATCAGCAGGATATGTAGTTTCAAGATTAATAGGACAAGGACCGTATGTTCTCAAAAGATCAAAATGAAACCAAGCTCTAAGGAACAAAGCCTCAGCTTTATAAAGCTTGGTTAAATCACTATCAAATTCTGCATTAATCACCAAATTTGCCTTATAAATACCCGCATAATCTTTCTTCCAAATATTTCTAGCAATCTCACAATGACTAGTATTCTTAAAAATTTCCATATCCTGAATAAAAACATTATCCCTTGGAGTACCTCCTCCTGCATTTGCATTATCTGAACGGATCTCACTAAATGGAATATTATTAGCAAAAGGGAAATGAGAAGTCCATCCCAAAACATCATAAGCAGCAATTAAAGCCTTGAACATCTGTTCATCAGTCTTATAAAAAGCTGTCCTCTGATTCGGAAGAAATAGGCTTTGAATCCAAAAAATCATTACATGAGTATGTACATAATGCTATAATAGCAATGTATATATTTTTTATCTTTTTCATAACAATCATTTATTAAAATATTAAATTTACTCCAAATCTTGTAGTTCTTGCTTGTGGATACATTCCAAAATCCAGACCTGTATCAAGTATATTACCACTCATAGAACCCACTTCCGGGTCAAAATATGGATACGATGTAAATGTGCATACATTATCCATAGCTGCATAAATTCTAAATCTTGATATCTTAACTTTCTTAGTTATAGATTCCGGAATTGTATATCCCAGCTCCAATGATGAAATCTTCAAGAAAGAGCCATCCCATAAATGAAAATCAGATGGTCTTCTGAAATTTCTATTCGGATCATCTACCGATAAACGTGGAATATCAGTTTTATCACCTTCTTTCTTCCATCTACCTAAATAATAAGAAGGCAAATTCATCATACCATGCCCCTCAAGCTTCTCCTGTGTCGAATATATCTTATATCCTGCTTTACCTGAAAGAAGCATATTAAAATCAAAACCCTTATAATTTGCAGCAATGTTTAATCCGAAAGTAAATTTAGGCCATGGGGAACCGCAATCCACTCTATCAGCATCAGTTATACCATCCTTACCATCAGTATCCTGCCAAATAATATCACCAGGCTGTGCATCAGGCTGTATAAGAGTTCCATCAGGATATTTGTAATTGTTAATTTCATCCCAATTCTGAAATATTCCTTTCTGCTTGAACAAATAAAAATATCCTATAGGATGACCTACCTCCATCCTGGTTGTATATTCCTTTTCCCATATTCCACCTTCTATAAATGTATCAACTCCTCCCATCTCAGTTACTTTATTCTTTATATATGAGAAATTACCTGACACACTAAAATCAACATCACCAAATCTGTCATTGTAAGATAACTGTAATTCAATGCCTTTATTTGAAATCGCGCCAACATTCCTGACCGGAGCATTATTACCTCTGGCATCTTCTATGGCAGGGGTAAACAGCAAATCCTTAGTTCTCTTATCAAAAAAATCTATACTACCTCTAAGTTTGCTGCCAAAGAATGCCATGTCAAGTCCAAAGTTCCATTGTTCACTAGTCTCCCATCGTATATCAGGATTAATCAAACTATTTGGAGCTGAACCTACAACAGCTACTCCAGGCCCTGTACCAGTAGAAGGCTTTCCTAAAGTATAAAAATATTGGTTACCTATAATAGAAGTATAAGAAAACGGACTTATAGATTCATTACCGTTTTGCCCCCATGACAAACGAAGTTTTAAAGAATCAAAGTTTTTAACTTTCCACCATTTCTCATTACTTACATTCCAACCAAAACTTAATCCTGGAAAAACAGCATACCTGTTTGATGGAGAAAAATTTGAAGAACCGTCACGACGCAATACAAACTCGCACATATATCTCTCAGCATAGTTATAACTCACCCTTCCAAATATACTGAACAATGAATGTCTTACATTTCCTGTACCACCATTAACTACGGTATTTACATCACCTGAATTTATATACCAATAATTAGGATTCCCTACAGCCTCTAATGGAATATTTTGCCTACTCCCATTCAAAGACTCACCTTCACTTCTGGAAGCAGTAGTACCCAATAATATAGAAAAGTTATGATCTCTTATTGTATTAAAATATCTGATAGTATTCTCCCATTGCCAAAAATATTTATAATTTGATCCTTGATAAACCTCACTTATTTCATTCTTTTGTAACTTATGCTTATACTTTTGCTTAAAAAGTCCTCATATTTAAATTATAAATATTTGTTCCAAAATCTGTTCTAATCTCCAACCCCTTAATAGGTTTAACTAAGATGTAAGCATTACCATAGAAATGTTGAGAATGATTAATGCCATCACCTGTAACATCTAAATAAGATAATGGATTCCATATATGAGAAAATGGATTTTTGCTAATAGCATAACCTAAATCATCCCCATTTTCACTATCATATACAGGAGTAGTAGGATCAATAATCATAGAATAGTATATAGGATTCCATTCACTTGTACCACTTTGAATTAAATTTTTATCTATATAATTAAAATTAAAATTTCCTCCTACAGATAAATAACTTGTTACATCATAATTACTATTCATACGCATAGAATATCTTTTGAAGAATGATTTGTCACCACCTATAATACCATTCTGATCAAGATATCCTAAAGAAAATAGCGAATAACCTTTTTCACTTCCAAAGTTTGCAGTTATATTATGCTCTGTAACAGGTGCTGTATTGAATATCTCACTAAGCCAATCAGTATCAACACCATTGTTTTCTGCCGGCATATTAGTTGGATAAGGTTTATTATCATTCTTATAATACTCTTTCATAAGCATTATATATTCATCTGTATTCAGCATATCAACTTTCTTCTGTACATTAGAAAAGCCAAAATAGCCATCGTATGAAAGAGTTGTTTTTCCTTTTGAGCCTTTCTTAGTAGTAATAAGTACTACCCCATTTGCTCCTCTGGCACCATAAAGAGCAGTAGAGGTAGCATCTTTAAGTATTTCCATACTTTCTATGTCATTAGGATTAACCCCATTCATATCATCCATCTGCAAACCATCTATGATATAAAGAGGATTGGAGTTTCCATTTGTTCCTACACCACGAATTGTCAACTTTGGAGCCGTTCCTGGCTGGCCTGATCCTGATGAAACAAAAACACCACTGACCCTTCCACTCAATGCACTTACCGGATTGGCAGGTCTCGCCTTAAGCATTTCTTTAGAGTTCAAACTACTAATCGCCCCTGTAACAACTTAACTTCATAACCTATTGCAACAACTTCATCAAGAAGAACAGACGAGGTTTTCATTACAATATTAATAACGGACTGACCGTTATATTTTACTTCTTGAGATTCAAGACCAACAAAGCTGAACAAGAGGACTGTTCCATTAGAAATATTGCTAAGAGAATAATTTCCATCCATATCAGAAATTACCCCATTTGTAGTGCCTTTTACTACAACACTTGCTCCTATTACAGGAAATCCCTCTGAATCAGTTATATTACCAGTTACGGTTCCTGTTTGAGCACTGACTGACAATCCACACAAAGAGGATAGCCAGATAAATAATAAAATAATTAAGTTGTGTTTCATAAGATTAAAGTTTGTTTTTCAAATTATTATTTCAATTAGATTTCTGTGTAAATGATGGCTTGTAATTATTATGTCGGCAATAAATTTAGGTTAGACAAAAGAATTAAGCAATCAAATGGGTGGCATATCCCATTTGTTATAGCAATATAATCCTATTTCACTGGCACCAGTTTATACGATCTCACCCAATCATAGTAAGTGGTGCTTTCTTTCTCATTCTTAAGAATATCGGCAGTAGGCCACTTAGGCTCCCAATCGTATGTCTCAGTAACCATGTGGATGAACATTGGCCGGCTGAAAGGTTTATCAGTAAACTGAGTCGTAGGTTTTAAAGTAAACATATATTTACCGTCGAAGTAGAATTTCACTGTATTAGCATCTACCCACCAGCAACCGTAGGTATGGAAATCTTCGCCCGACGGAGCTGTATCAAGCGATGCTACATCGGTTTTCTTTACTGTATAGCTTTTTCTTGGCTGTCCTTTTTCATTATACCAGTAATGAGTGTTACTGTTCATTTGTTTATTCCAGTTCTTATTCCATGGATTATCCGGACGGACAGTACCTATAACCCCCATTGTCTCAATTATGTCAAGTTCCTGACTGGTCCATGCTGTAATTTTCTTTCCGTCTCTTTCGAATTCTTCTTTGACAGATTTGTTCGACATCCAGAAAGTATACGACATTGTGGTTATTGAAGCTTTCATTCTTGTTTCATAATAGCCGTAATGGGCTGTCTGTCCGACAGAAGCTACAGCGCCTCCAGCCAAATGGTATATATTGCCAGGCTTACCATCTTTGCCCTCTGTGGGCGAAAGTATGGTATTTTTGATTCGTAGACATCCAGATTTGACACTTACATTTTCGGCTTTAAAAGTGGCAGGTGGGCGTCCGTTTGTCCAATAAGGACTTTTGGCGTGCCATTTGCTCTTGTCAAGCTTCCTGCCATTGAATTCATCAGAATACTGTTCGTTAACTACCCATTTGTAGCCGGCTGGAGGAGTAGGCAAATTGGCTATATGTTCCTCTGCAGGCGTTAATTTACGTGCTTGCGCAGTTGAAGCAAGCAACACAATGTTCAATGCTAATAAAAATGTTCTCATAATCTTTAAGTTTTTAAGCAGACATTATTACTGCTGCTATCATAACCAGTAATATAGAAGTCCAAATCATTACTCTGGAAGTTACGGAAGAACCCTTCCACTCCTTGCGATACATACCCCACAGTGTGGCAAAAACTATGGTAAGTGACATGAGCACTCCCCATGCTATAAATGTGTACTCACCCGTCTTACTTTTTCCCATACCGAAAAGCAGGAATTGTATATACCACAAAATACCGGCAAGAGAGGCATAAAGATAATTAGATAAGGTATACTTATCTTTTTTGAATAAATTCATATTCGATTTTAAGCGCCATCCTAAATACAGACACCATATAAGTGTGACCAGAAACGTACCGAAGAGTAATGGTACCAACACAAGATTCTCACAAAACAAAGGATTTGCACCATAACGAACCGCTATCTCTCTCAATACATTGCCTTGCTCAAGTCCGAATGAAAAAATTGAACCGGTGAGACCGACAATCAGTGCCATAACAGCACCTTTCGGATAGTTCAATCCGGCTGAATCTGCTTGGTTTGATTCCTTTGAGCGTCTGTAACCAGCCAGTCCGGAAAGCAATATGCCAACAAAAGAGATGGCTACTCCTGATATAAGATTTACAAAAACTGAAGTACCGACCATCTGAAACAATCTGCCGTCAACAAGAGGCGGAAGCAAAGTTCCAAGAGACATTGTTAATCCAATACCTAAAGCATAACCCAAAGAAACGCCCAGGTATCGAAGCATAAGCCCGAAGCTCAAACTGCCAATGGTATACAATATCCCACAAAAAATATATTAATGATAGTACTAAATTCAGTTTCCTTATAAATTGCAGCGAACTGAGGTACTGTTATAATTGTAATAATAATAGGACAAACTATAAATGCACTCAAGCTACACACAAGCCAATAGTTTTCCCAATTCCAGTTCTTAATCTTTACAAATGGAATACTGAAGCTACTTGAAGCAAAAGCTCCAAGTGCTATCAGTAATAACCCTAAAACCAATGTTGCATCCATATAATTATACTAATACCTATTCTTTGTTTGCTAAAAATATCGCTTCTAGATTCTCAGGTTTTATATCAGGCAAGACCGCTTCGTGGCTTGGTGAGAGAATAAGACCTGTAGGGAATATTGATTTTAAGTGGTGTACAGCTTCCTTAACCTGTTCCGGTGTTCCGTTTACAAGTAGTTGTTGTGCATCTACACCCCCGAAGAATGCTCCTCGGTCTGGGAAAGTTTCTTTTAGTTTCTTAGGATTCATATCAGTGGCAAGTGCCTGAATTGGGTGGATTACATCAACTCCCAAATCAAACAAATCGCCTATTACAGGGAATATTGAGCCACATGAATGATGAACAACTTTCAGTCCGTAGCTTTTTGCCTGTTCAACAAGTTTCTTTGTTCCGGGGAATATGAATTGACGCAAATCATCGGGAGAAACCATTAATGACAATTGGCTTCCAAAATCATTACCTATCAGCACAGCATCAAGATAACCTTTTGTAGCCTCATAGAAAACCTCATTTGTCTTCAGATAAAAATCTACAATCCTGTCAACTACAGCCTGAAACATTTCAGGATATGCCATCATGGTTATTAAGGCATTCTCCATACCAAAGGCGGCACATGCATCCTGGAAGTGTGCCGACCACATTATACCCATACGTACATACTCAGGCGAGATAGCTTTTGCTCGTCTTAAAGATTCCTCTACCTCAATGTGAGCATGAGGATCTGGCCATTTAAAATCCTCTATTCTGGAAACATCAGTTATATCTTCAAAAAGCCGGGAGCCGTAAGTGTTCTTTCATCCTGACTGCCACCATCACCATCTTTTCTAAAGTTCAAGGCACAACCAATGTCGTTGAACGGAGGGTTATTATAAGGAACAATGACAGGAAATATATCATCGTCAGTTTTATATTTCAATTCTTCAATAGTAGAAACATTAAAATACTTGAACAATCCTGGCAAAGCTGCTGGAACAGGGAGACCAAGCCAGCTGGCAGGTCTGTCTATTACTTCACGATTGATAGTTGCAAAAAATCTTTCTTTATGTGTCATATTCATAGATTGTTTATCGAAAGCAAAAATACTATAGGGAAAAAGATTATTATAGGGGAATATTTTATATGAAGATAGGGGAATATCCCCAAAAAAAATACACATGTATAGAAAACAATAGAGCTAAATAATACATATATTTATGTTTATAATAGAGTGTTAGTAATGTTTTAAGAAAAAAAATTATCATGCCGACCATTTACCCTAAAGCCGGCATGATAAGTTTATATAACAATCAGTGTTTCTTAGCCGGACTGATTACATCTACAGAATTGATCTTAATATCACCTGCTGATTTATAAACTTCCAGTTTCAATGGAACGCCATAGGCAGGAATAGGTATCTTAATGTTCATTTTCTTCATGGCAGAGCGACTTGATTCAACTGAGAACTCATCAATCAAAGTACCGTCAAGGTATACTTTAATCACGCTATTTGCCGATGATGTATATTCAACTGCAGCATCCCACTGTGATACAAAGAATCCGGGATCATAGAATGTATAGATTTTATCAAAACATAAAGAACCTTTTTCCCCTCAGAACTTGCTATATATGGTGTAGTATCATACTTTACTACATATCCATTATCAAGTATTTCGGATTTAATCTTTTCTTTTGCAGTTTTATCAACAATACCATACGCTACCGAAATACTGCCTGCCAGATGGATATCTTGCGAAGATGAACCTACAAGGATTTCATACTCACCGGGATTTACTACGAAATTTTTCTTCTGCTCATCCCAAGTCTTGAAGTCTTCAAATAACAGTTCAAGGTTGACTGTTGCACTCTGCGATTTGGCCAGATGAACTCTTTTGAATGATTTAAGCTGTTTTTCGGGCATATCCTTATAATGGTGTTTATTGCGTATATACAGCTGAGCGACTTCATCACCGTCCATTTTTTCCTACATTGGATATTTTAAATGATACTATAGCCTTCTCGTTAGCCTTTAATTCATTCTTGCTTATACTTAGACCGGAAAATTTAAAGTCGGTGTAGCTTAAACCATATCCGAATGGATATAAAGGTTTATCCTTGAGATACATGTATGTGTGATTATGCGCAATATTGTAATCATGGATAGAAGGCAGGTTATTATCGGAAGCATACCATGTAGTATTAAGTTTTCCTCCTGGATTATAATCGCCGAAAAGAACGCTTGCTATAGCATCACCCTGTTCCTGACCATTTGCCCACGAACATACTATACCTTTAAGTGATTCCTGAGCATTACCCAGCAATGTGGAGCCGCTTGGAGTAATGACTGCTATCACATTCTTGTTGACTTTGCAAAGTTCATCAAGTAATTGTGACTGTCTTCCTGGAAGAAGCAGTGTTGAACGGTCAAGATTTTCGGTAGAAGTTTTCTCGTCATTACCTACAAAAGCCAAAACTACATCTGCCTGCGATGCTGCTTTTTTATAGCATTATTCATATCAACAGTATCATTTTTTGAGGTAACCTCACATCCTTTTGCATAATGAATTTTTCCCTTTATACAGATTTCTGATTCCTTTTAAAGGAGAAACTCTGTTTTTGGGAAACCCTGAATATATACCCAACCAGCAATAATCGGCAAAAGGACCTACCACAGCTATACTTTTAACATCTTTGCTGAGAGGTAAAATATCAGATTCATTCTTTAAAAAGAACGATAGACTGTTTTGCTGCCTCTAATGCCAAAGCTCTATGTTTAGGACTTTCAAGAACTGAAGGTTTTATCTGACCATATTTATGATTATTCATATTATCAAATTCACCGGTAAGGAAAAGAAGACGTAGAAGACGGCGAACAGATACGTTAATTTCATCCTCCGAAACAAGTCCTTTCTTGTATGCTTCGTGGATTCCCTTTACCATAGGCGACGGACAACGACGGAAACATTCCTGGTCGCAACCGGCTCTTAAAGCAGCAACACAGCCTTCCGCATTATTATCTGTATATTTATGAAATTTGGTAACACTTCCCACTGCGCTCCAGTCGGCTACAACATATCCTTTAAAGCCCCACTCTCCTCTCAACACATCGGTAAGAAGCCATTTATGTGCAGAGCAGGGAATATTGTTCAAACCGTTTAATGCAGACATAATACCCTGTGCGCCATCGTCAACACATGTTTTGAAACCTGGAAAGTAGTATTCACGTAAATCTTTTTCTGTGATAATGGACTGAATCTGTTCTCTTTTGTGTTCAACATTATTGGCTGCAAAATGTTTTACCGTACATACAGTTTTAAGATATTTAGGATCATTGCCCTGCATACCACGTATGTACATTCGGGCCATAGACGACATATGGAATGGATCCTCACTATAGCACTCTTCATTTCTTCCCCAGCGAGGGTCGCGCGACATATTGACTGTGGGCGAATAAATCATTACCTCCTTTTTCCCCATATTTTTTAATGCGCGTGCTTCGTCGGAGATAGCAGTAGCAACCTGATACATCAGATTTGTATTCCATGTACTGCCCATGGCATTGTTCTGAGGAAAAGATGTACAATTCAGGCAATTACTCCATGAAGTGCCTCGCTGTACCACACATATTCCGGAATAGACAGGCGTTCTATGGCCGGCAATTCAGAGTTAAGAAAGTCTATTCTTTCTTCAACTGTCAGTCTAGACAAGAGGTCTTCCACACGTTTTTTCTACATGTTGTGATTCGTCACGCCATAATTCTTCTTTGTTCACTTCGGCAGCAGTCAAAGCTGCAACCGAAGCTAAAGAAAACAACCCTGCGAACAGATTTAATTTTAATGATATTTTCATCTTCATAAATTGTAAGTATAGTAATTTATAAATTAGGTATTACGGAGATTATTCAATTTTTAATTCATATGGTGCATCTGCATTGTCTGTTAAGTGAATAAATTCTTTCTCAACCAGAGTTTGAGGAGCAATTTCTATACCTTGCTTTATTACATTATCACCTACATGACTTTTTGCTGTTACCACTACAAGATGATTACTATGTTGCATTATTCTTACCGTAGAAACAACCTTGTCCTGATACTTGTCAATAACAGGGTTTGAAACAACTGTACCTGAGAGTTTAATTCTAAGAACATGAGCATAATCTGTAGGTCTATTTTCAGGGAACTTAACCTTAAGTCCTTCTGGAGTAAGCTCATAATTAAGTTTTCCGTAAGACCTAACATTTCCACATTCTCTATTTTAACATCCTTGAGGTGTTTTTTTCAGCGAATGTTTTTATTAGAACCTCATCCCCCAGGCCAGAGATATAGCATACACATTATTATCGCGAGTCGTGAAGCGGATATCCTGAGCAGTGTATTCTGTTTTTTCATTATCTGTCATATAACCTGCAGTTCCCTTGTTTTCTCCTTCGCCCGGAGTAACCCATGGACGTGAGCCATAAATAGCTTCTCCGTTAACTTTAAGCCATTTACCTATTTCTTTAAGAACATTTTTCTGCTCGTCAGTAATTGTTCCGTCCGGTTTAGGACCTACATTAAGAAGAAGATTTCCATTTTTACTGACTATATCTACAAAATCGTCAATAATATGATCCGAGTCTTGTTTTCCTCTTTAGGATTGTAACACCATGAAATTTTACCGATTGATGTATCTGTCTGCCATGAGTGTTTACGTATTCTGTCGCTCTTGCCGCGTTCGATATCGAAAACCTGGATATTATCACCATAGCCGAACTTTGTGTTTACAACAACTTCTTTCCCCCAGTCGAGTGCATTATTATAATAGTAAGCCATAAATTTATAGAAAGTAGGCTGGAATGGATATTTGCCTACTGTCCAGTCAAACCAAATCAACTCCGGCTGATACTGGTCGATAAGTTCATACGTGTGTAACAGGAATTCTTTTTCTTGATTTTTCGTTAGAACCTTCGTACTTACCGCAATACGGAGTCATGCCTTTACCTTCAGGTTCGTGAAGACGTTCGCCGTAAAGAGAAATACTCATGTCCTGGACATCGGATGGGGTATCCATTCCATATTCATAAAACCAGGCATTTTCAAAACGGTGTGATGAAAGACCGAAATGAAGACCTTCTGCCGTGACAGCTTGTTTAAGTTCGCCTATTACGTCTCTCTTCGGACCCATGTCTACAGAATTCCATTTGTTGAATGTACTGTTGTACATAGCAAAACCATCATGGTGTTCTGCTACGGGTACTACATACTGCGCTCCGGATTCTTTGAAGATTTCTGCCCATTCCCGCGGATTGAAGTTTTCGCCTTTAAACATTGGGATAAAATCTTTATAGCCAAATTCTGTCAATGGTCCGTAATTCTCCACATGGAATTTGTAAGTTGGAGAACCTTCTTTATACATCCATCTGGCATACCACTCGGAAGTAAAGCTTGGGACTGAATAAACTCCCCAATGAATAAAGATACCAAATTTGGCATCTTCGAACCATTTGGGAATTTTGTAGCTGGCTGCTATAGATGCTGAATCGGGTAAAAATACATTTGTACCCTTTGGAGAAGCCGTTGTACTGATATCAGGCTTATAGCCATAATTACATGAGGCAAAAGATGCCAATGCAGAAACTGCAAGAATGAAAATTAATGTTTTCATAATTGTGTATTATAAGAGTTTTTTCAACTAACAAAAAATAATTGTATCAAAATTATCTATATACGGGTATTTTGTATATAAAGCAATGAAATATAAAATCCCCCTTTTTTTAAATAAAATCCCCCCTCTCCCGCGCTTATAACAAATTATACAAATGAAAGGGAAAATACTTAATACGATTCGTCTTTTTAAATACCCCCCCTGTTTCATCGTTTTTTATAATATTCATTCTATAATCTTTATTATAATTTTGTATCGAAAATTTCTAACCTTATGAAACAAACACTATTTTTAACAACATGTTTAGCTTTAACATGTAATGCCCAATATCTGATGGCAAAGGGAAACAGCAAGAATCTGAACGTGGTTTTTATAATGACAGACGACCAAGGTTACGGTGATTTGGGGTTTACAGGAAATCCGTATATTAAAACACCGAATTTGGATAAATTCGCCTCGGAAAGCTGTTGTTTCACTAACTTCCATACCGGAACTACAAGTGCTCCTACGAGATCGGGGATAATGACTGGTAAATACTGTAATGCAGTTGGCGTATGGCATACTATCCAGGGAAGATCGATTCTTGAAAAGCAACACGTAACTATTGCAGAAATATTTAAAGGGAACGGATATAAAACCGGACTCTTCGGTAAATGGCATTTAGGAGATAATGAGCCTTACAGACCTGCTGACCGCGGATTTGACAAGGCTTTATGGCATAAAGGTGGTGGTGTGGGACAAACACCGGATTACTGGCTAAACGATTATTTTGATGATACATATTTCAATGAAAACGATGAGCCGGTTAAACAGGAAGGATATTGTACTGATGTCTTTTTTCGGAAAAGCAATAGAGTTTATTAAAGAAAACAAGAACAAGCCGTTCTTTTGCTGTATTACTCCTAATGCTCCACACGGACCATATCATGTAAGTGAAAAATATGCAAAACAATACAGAAATAATCCGAATATTCCTGTTCCTGAGTTTTACGGAATGATAACAAATATAGACGAAAATTTCGGAATACTGATGTCTACATTGAAAATCTGAATATTGACAAAAATACTATTGTTATTTTCTGTACAGACAATGGTACAGCTGGAGGAGTGAGACTGGATAAAAAAACAGGATTGGCAGATAAAGGATATAATGCCGGAATGCGAGGTGTGAAAGGAAATGTATTCGATGGTGGACACAGGACACCTTTGGTGATAAACATACCAGGTAATAAACCTCTTGTAACAGGCCAGCTAGCAGGATATATTGATGTGGCTCCCACTTTAATAGAAATTTGCAGACTGAAGACAAGCGAAACAGAGACAATGGATGGGATAAGTCTTGCCTCAGTTATTAATGAAGATAAGACAATAGACAGATATCTTAGTGCTGATACACAAAGGAATGAATTCTTATCGGAAGAAACAATATCTTGTGTAATGAAAGGCAACTGGCGATTGATTAACAAAAAGCAACTATACAATGTTGCACTAGACCCTGGAGAACAGAAGGACATGGCTGATGGTAATCCTGGTCTTGTTAGTGAACTTAAGCAGGTTTATGACGAATGTTGGGATAAAACATCGAAAGCAAACGAAAGAATGTCGCACATCTATCTACCGACAGAAAAAAACAAGAGTACAGTCTTGAACTGTCACGATATGCACGACCCTCTAAACAGAGCATCGGTATGGAATCAGAACCTGATGAGAACTGATATGAAACCGGCACCAGGATTTTGGGCTATTGAAGTAAAAGAAGACGGCAGATATAATTTCGAATTATATATATGGCCAGTTGAATCAGATCTTAAACTTACAGAAGCTGCACAGGAAGGTGAAGAGATACCTAACGGATACAAATATAAAGCCGGTGGAGAAATAAAGGAGTACTTAGGTGCAAAACTGACAATAGGAAACTACAGCAAAAAAATTAAAGTGAGAAATGCTGACAAAAAAAAAGATGTGTGGAATTCAGTAATATTAGACTAAGAAAAGGAATGTATAAAATGGAAGCACACTTCATATTGCCTACAGATACAATTGGAGCATACTACATAAAAATTACAAGAAAATAATTCATTATCAAAATTTAAGACACATGAAGAAAACAATTGGAACACTTATGATGCTTGCAGTACTTGCAACATCATGCACTGAAGCTGAAAAGCCACAAAAATATGAAGCAAACTGGGATTCGTTAAAGAAATATGAGGTTCCGGAATGGTGGCAAAACGCAAAATTAGGTATTTATTTCCACTGGGGACCATATTCTGTACCAGCACACAAAACAGAGTGGTACTCTCACTGGATGTACGAAGAAGGAAATAAAATCAGAGAGTATCACGAAAAAAAATACGGTAATCTGAAAGATTTTGGCTACAAGGATTTCATACCCATGTTTAAAGCAGAAAAATTCAATGCCGATGAATGGGCTGAATTATTTAAGGAGGCAGGAGCACAGTTTGCAGGACCTGTGGCAGAACATGCAGATGGTTTTGCTATGTGGGACACTGATTTGACCAGATGGAACTCTATGGATATGGGACCAAAGAAGGATATTGTGAAACTTATGCGGGATGCCGTAAGAAAACAAGGAATGAAATATATCATAACTTATCACAGACATTGGTTATATGCATGGTTCCCTACTTGGGATAAGTCTACAGATGCCGGCGACCCTCAATATGCAGACCTTTATGGACCGTATGCTAAAAAAGGAGCTTTCAAAATGGCTGAACGTACTCCAGAATTCTTACCTGACGATAAATTCAACCAAGAATGGCTTGACAGACTTAATGAACTGATGGACAAATATGAACCGGACATTATATGGTTTGACAACAAGATGAATATCATTGGAGAGAAATACAGAATGCAGTTCCTTGCAAACTTCTATAACAATGCTGAAAAATGGGGAAAGGAAGTGGTATGTACATATAAAGCCAAAGATATGGCAGAAGGTTCAGCGGTTCTTGACCTTGAGCGTTCAAGAATGAGCGAAAAGAAATCTTTCTGCTGGCTCACTGACGATTCGATTGACTGGGGAGCATGGTGTAACGTAAGTGACCCCAACTACAAAACGACAAACAGACTTATTGACTTTCTGGTAGATGTGGTAAGTAAGAATGGAGCTGTTTTACTTAACGTTACTCCAACTGCTGAAGGTGAAATTCCTGAACCGGTAAAGGAAAGACTGCTACAAATGGGGCAGTGGCTTAAACTTAATGGCGAGGCTATCTACAACAGCCGTCCATGGGAAATTTATGGTGAAGGTCCGCAGAAGATTATTGAGGGGCACCTAAGTGAAGACAAAAATGGCGATGCTGTGGCAGAAGACATAAGATTTACACAACGAGACGGACAGTTATATGCTATTTCTCTTGGATGGCCGGAAAGTGGAAAACTTACTATCAAGACCTTTAAAAAAGGTAATCCTTACATGAATGAATTTAAGTCTGTATCAATGCTTGGCTCTGATGAATCACTTAAATTTGAGCAGACTGAAGAGGGATTAGTTGTTACATTCCCTGACGAGAAACCATGTGATTATGCTCATGTATTGAAAATAAACTAAAACAGGCATTATTATGAAAAAACTTTTCATTTTAGTCATATCATTGCTAGTTGTTTCAGTTAGTTTATTCGCAAAAACTGTTGTTTCCATTAAAGGAGACAAAATATGCATTAACGGAACGGAAACATTCAAGGGTAAAACGTGGAGAGGATATTCCATTGAAGGACTCCTGCCAAACAGCAGAATGGCAAATGCCGTTTTCGATGATGAAACAGACTCTACCAGATATAAGTGGGTATATCCTGATACTAAAAAATGGGATGCCGAACGTAATACAAACGAATTTATTGAACAACTTCCTATTTACAGAAAAAAAGGACTTCTTGCCATTGGAGTAAACCTTCAAGGCGGAAGTCCACAAGGATACTCTAAAGGTCAGCCTTGGTGCAACACGGCTATAACTCCAGATGGTGGTTTGAAACCGGCATATATGGACCGTATGGGGAAAATTATAGAAAAAGCTGACGAACTGGGAATGGTAGTTATAATGGGTATATATTATTTTGGTCAGGAAAAATATATAAACGATGAAGCGGCTGTCAAGAAAGGAATAAAGAATACAGTTGAATGGGTATTAAAGAACAATTATACGAATGTCCTATTAGAGATAAACAATGAATGCGATTTTTATCACAAACATTCTATCCTTAAACCTGCACGAGTACACGAGACTATTCTATATGCAAAGAGTATACAGGTAAACGGTAAACGTCTTTTGGTGAGTACAAGTAATGGTGGTGGCAAATGTCCTACCTCGGAAATGGTTAAGGCTGCCGATTTTATTTTACTTCATGGCAACGGACTGAATGACCCTAAAAGAATTGTAAATCTAGTTGAAAAGGTACGTTCCATAGATACATATACCTCTAAACCAATTATTTTCAATGAAGATGATCATTATGATTTTGAAAAACCTATGAACAATTTTTTGTTGCAGCCACGAGTGTCGGAGCATCTTGGGGTTTCTTCGATTATCGTCGCAGTGGAGAAGATTTTAATGAAGGTTTTCAATGCGTACCGGTGGACTGGAGGATAAATTCGGATAGAAAAAAAGGATTCTTCAATATTATTGATGAATGGGAATAATTTCTTATTGTTCAAAAGGCTATTAAGTAAAGAGCTGAATATCATCTTAATATAAAAGGATATTCAGCTCTCTTTGTATTGTAATAGAAATTATGGATTGGATATGTTCTCTTCCTTGTACTTGGCCGGTGAAACTCCAAACTCCTTCTTAAAACAATCTCTGAAATACTTAGGATCACTAAATCCTACATCAAATGTAACTTCTGAAACCGTATAATTACCTGTTTTGAGTAACTGAGCCGCACGTTTAAGCCTGATGCTTCTGATGAAACCATTGGCTGTTGTATTAAGAAGAACTTTCAGTTTCTTGTTAAGTATGATAGTTGTCAGGCCTACCTGTTCGCTCAATTCATCAACTTTGAATTCGGAATTGTTTATATTCTCTTCTACGATAGTAATCAGTTTCTTTATCAGTTTCTCATCTGTTGATGTTGTAGTCACTTCTGATGGGGTAACTTCAATCATTGACTTAAACTTATTTACCCTTAACCTATTATCAAGAATTGACCTTACCATTTCGCGCAATATATCATTATTGAATGGTTTGGTGCAGTACATATCTGCTTTATACTTGTATCCCATTATTATATCCTCCTGTTCCGACTTAGCAGAAAGTAAGATTACCGGAATATGTGATATGGTTTCGTCGGACTTGATTTTTTCACATAATTCCAAACCATTTAGCTTTGGCATCATAATATCCGAGATAAGTAAATCTGGTTGCACCATAGGCAGTTTATTTAATGCATCTTCACCATCTTCGGATAGAAGAACATTGTAATTTTCATTAAATAGGAGATACAGAAGATTACGCATATCTGCATTGTCATCGACTATCATTATCGTGGGTTTAACACCAATTGTGGAGTCAATATTTTCAGAATAATTCGTATCGGAGATTTCATCGTTAATATTTGTGTCTGTTGCTTCCATTGAATCCAATATTTTCTCTTCAAACTTCTCATGTGGCAGATTCTTTGGTATAGATACAGTAAATGTAGTTCCCTTACCAGCCTGGCTATCAACTTCAATTATTCCGTTATGCCTATCAATGAGAGTTTTAGTAAGATATAATCCTATACCAGTCCCTGTATTATTATCCAATGTATTATCAGAGTAGAACTTTTCAAACAAATGTTCTTTTATATTTTCATTTATGCCAGTCCCAGAATCAGAAATACTGAAGTTTATACTATCACCTTCATCAGATAATAAGAAACGTATATATCCTTCGTTTGGAGTATGTTTAATTGCATTGGATAAAAGATTGTATATAACCTGCTCTATTAAGTATGGATCAATTAAACAGTTAAAGTCACTTCCTGAACATGAAAACTCGAAATGTATATTTTTTGTTCCATCCAATATTTGAACTGAGAGATTAGATTATCTGAAAGCTTACGAAAATCGTTATATGAATAAGAAACTTTTAATTTCCCACTCTCATTTTTGGAAAAGTTTAAGATATCATTTACAAGCTTCATCAATAGATTTCCATTATGCTGAAGAATTTCAAAAATAACATTTAGTCTTTTATCATTATTATTTTTCATAATCTCTGATAACTCATGTATGGGGGATAGAATAAGGGTTAGCGGTGTACGTAATTCATGAGAAACAGTAGTAAAGAAGTTAGTCTTCATTTCAAGAAGCTCAGCACTTTTTTCCTTCTCCATGTTTGCCACATAAACCGCATTTCTTTCCTTTATCCTGTTTATATAATATCTTCTATATTCATACAATATAAATAGTGCGACTATAGCATATACTATAAATGCGTACCAAGACAGCCAGACCGGCGGATTAACTATAATATGAAGCAAGTGTGTCGCTCCACTGGTATTTCCACTATCGTCAAAAGAATTTACATAAAAGTTATATTCTCCTGGAGGTAATAATGTATAATTTACTGAATGATTATTATAACCTGTAGTTACCCAATCGCGGTCTGCACCATCAAGTTTGTACTTGAAAATTACTTTGCCAGGTTTATTATAACTTAAAGAAGAATATTCAATGGAAACATTGTTTAAGTTATATGGTAAAACAAGCTTCTTTACTCCGTGTTCGTCTGAGAGGAAACTCTTATATTCTTCTTTTGTATAAATGCTGGAATTTAAAACCTTTATATCTGTAACGTTAGGTGACATTACTGATTGGCTAATTTTTATTGCAAGTGGATTGAACACATTTAGTCCTTTACCACCTCCAAAACATAGTTCACCGTTTTGCAATTTACATGCACTCAATTCATTAAATCCAAGACCCTGTAATCCGTCTTTTATATCAATAACTCTATACGAATCATTACTTGGATTAAGACTCATTAAACCTTTGTTTGTAGAAATCCATATAATACCTTGATTGTCTTCTAATATTGATTTTACGGTATTATTAACAAGACCATTATCAACAGAATAATGCTTCATTTCGTATTTAAAATCATCAGTAATATTTTTCAGACAATATAGACCTTTTCCAATAGTGCCATACCAAATATTATTATTTGAGTCCTCAAGTATTGGTATTACGTAATCATTTTTAGAATCATCGGATGATATTTTCTTCACAACGGGTGTATCTGTAAATCTTGATGCAGATGTAATGACGTTTATTCCCCTGTCTGTGGCTAACCATATATTTTTTTGTGGTCTAAAACAATATTCCTAATTATCAAAGAAGAAAACATTGACTTATCAGAATAGGTTGTAGTTCTACCGTTATTGATATTGTATTTTACAAGTCCACCAGAATAAGTTCCAAGCCATAAGCAGTGACCATCCGCCATGATTGAGCGTATGTCATAATCCAAAGTAATTATCTTATTGAATGTATTGTTCGTTTTATTGTATTTATACAGAGAACTCCTAGATGACATATAAATATTATTGTCGGATTCAGATTTTATTATGGAATAAACGACATCGTCATTGCCCTGTATTTTTATTTTTTCGATATTAGTAAACGTCAAATCGGATTTGTATATTCCTGCTCCTGAAGTTGATATAAATATTTCATTACCATCCTGAAGAATGCATGATACATTGTTATTCCCTAATGAAGTATACCAATCTATATTTACTTCTTTTTCCTTAAAATGATATACTCCATTGGCCAACACTCCTATCCATGGATTATCCTCTCTGTCAATTAGTATATCTTGAACTAACTCTTTGTCGAAATCACCAATTTTCCGGACATTTTCCAGTGTTTTACTCTTTAAGTTTAAAATAGAAGTATATATGCCATAATCATTAGTAAAATATAATCTCGAATGATAAAAATATGCTTTATTGACATATACAGGTAAAGTTAACGTTGATACTTTTCCATCTTTTCTTGAAAAAACAAATTTCTGGCATAATAAAATACATTAATATCATTATCTAGGGTAACTATATATTCTAATGGCTTATCAAATACTTTCTCCAATTTAATAGAGTCGTTTACAGGAGTGATGCAATAAGTGGAATTTGCTGTAGTAAAGTATGCAACACTCCCTATCGTGTAAATATTACGTACTTTATTGGACGCATCTTTCAAAATCTTTTTTAGGGGAAAAAACAGAAATCTGTTTACTTTCAATATCACAGTTTATCTTAATAATTTTATCTGTAGTTTCAGAATAAGTCCACAAAAAGTTATCTTCAGAAATATCCAGGAATCCACATCTTTCGTATTCTGAGAAATAATCAGGAAATATTTCATGCATTGACAGAAAATCATCACTGCTTCTATTATACATATAGATACCATTATCTGCGGTTGAAATCCAAACATTTCCCTTATAGTCTTCTTTTTAGACCTTCAATAAGGACAGAATTCAAACCATTATATCCAAAACCATATTTTTTAAATGTATATCCATCGTATCTGTTTAATCCATCATTCGTGCCTAACCAGATATATCCATCTGAATCTTGAAGCAAACAATTTACATCGTTTTGTGATAAGCCATTAGTAGTAGTATAATTAATGGAATAATAATTAGCATTACTATAAACTTTAAAAGGAAATAATAATATGGAAACGAATAATAATAAGACTAATGACTGTACCAATCTAATGTATTTCATAATTTCAATATCTGAGGTATAAAACAAATAATATTAACAACTCTTACAAAAGTACAAAAGTATATTATATCTGCAAAAACTAATACAAGAAAGATGATATTATAATTCGGTTATACTCAAGATATGTCAACTGTTTATATGACAGTCTCTAGACTTTCAAAAATGTATAATCATTAATAAAACTCCCAAAAGCTATATTCAGATCTGTTTTTATCATAGGTATCATTATATTCCGAAGAGGCAATTTTCATTTTCTCACGCATGTCCTTTATCATTTCTGTATATTCTGGGAAATTTGCCAGATTATTTGTTTCCCAAGGATCTGTTTTTATATTAAAGAGTTGTGTAACTCTTGAGCCAGATATAAAATTACCAGTTTGCTTATTGTAATCCTTAGCTCTAACATATTCAATTAGTTTGTAATTACCAATTCTTATTGCACGTTGGTGTTGTCTATATGCAAAGTAACAATATTCTCTGACATCTTTCTGTTTTCCTTTTATCACCGGTAACAGACTTTTTCCATTTACGGATTTAGGAATCTTTATATCAGTTATATCCAGAACAGTAGGCATTATGTCATGTATATAACATAAGGCATCTAATCTTTTTCCATGATATTGTTTATCTAAAGCACCACCTGAGATAATAAGAGGTACGTGGATTCCATCCTCATTATCTAAGTTCTGTTTGCCCATAAGACCATGGTTACCAACTGCCAGTCCGCTGTCACCTGCCATAATAATTATTGTATTATCATATAATCCGGCATCCTTTAATGCCTTTATTACAAGTCCTATTTGTGCATCTGTATGAGTTATTGCTGCATAATAATCAGATATTTTTCCCTTTATTTCATTTTGCGTTCGTGGCCATGAAGCCAGTTTCTCATCTCTGCTCACATAATCTCCATTATCAAAAGGATGTTGCGCCATGAATGATGGAGGAAGATTTATTTCGTTGGCAGGATACATATCCTTATATTTTTTAGGACATTGACAAGGATCGTGAGGTGAAGGTAAAGAAAGATAGACAAAAAAAGGATTCTTATTATCATAATCTGAAATAAATTTCACAGCATCACCAGACAATATCTCAATGATATGCGGAGCTGTATTTTCATTGCCTATTGGCCCATATGGTTCTTTGCCGACAATTCTGTTGACTGGATTGCCGCTTTTATCATATTCGCACAAATAACAGTTCTTTTTACTATATTCTCCTTCACTATTCCAATATGAGAACGGCATTCTGTATTTGTCAAGAAGATACAAAGGTTGGCCTGTCACTCTACTCCCACTATTAAATGAACGTGCTAATGATTTATTGTCCTGATGCCATTTCCCTATATGATAACAAAAATATCCAGCTTCCTTAAATGCTTCAGGCATCATTGTATGCTCAACTGGAATATTATGACCGGTTCCATTTAGAGAAAACAGATTTCTTCCTGTAAGCAGCATGGCTCTACTTGGAACAGAAGTAGCTCCAGTAAAAGCCCCTTGCAGATAAGCATTTGTAAAACAGATACCGTTATAAACCAGATTATCAAGATTTGGAGTTATAACAGCTTCACCTCCCAATGCATGTATCCCAGTATATCTGTGATCATCTGTATATATAACTAAAACATTTGGTTTATTTACTTCTTTTGCTGATAAATTGTTTGCACACATATATAGTCCTATGCAAGAAAGACATGTACTACTTAATAATATTGATTTCATATCCCTTATGTTTATTTTGAATTCACTTAAAAAATATCTTTTCCATAGCAATATTACAGTTCTATTTAAAAATACCTTTATACCATCCACTTCCCCAAAGTGAACACCAGAATATATTTTTATCATTGATGTCGGGCTTGATATCAACAATTTTATCAGGTTGTCCGAGATTCTTATTCACTTTTATCCATGTCTTACCACCATCTTGCGACAGGTATGCACCAGGATTTAACAATGCTTCTCTATTGTTATAACCAGGATAGCCCGCAGAACTGACAATGATTATATCTGAATCAAGTATTGAAGTCTCAGTTTGCCATACATAAGGCATTTCGAATATTTTGTTCCATGTTTTTCCATTATCATTACTGCGCCATACACCGCCTTCATTAACATTACCACCTTTATTACCGCAGGAAATATATATGGAACCATTATTCTTGTCAACAAATACATTATTAACTGACTTGATTTCGGTCGGAATGTCTAATCTTTCCCATGATTTGGCACAGTCAACAGATTTATATAATCCTCCTTTAACATTTCTCACCATGTTTGATGCAGCATAAAGAACATTTGAGTTCTTAGGGTCAATACACAAACGGTTAATACTACAACCATCAGGCAAACCAATATTGGCCATATCCCAGTTATATCCACCGTCATGGCTGGCATAAATCCCGTAACCGTCAAAATCACTAATCTTACTGCCCTCTCCTACTTCTGTCACTGCTCTACGGTGAACACAGAAATAAATGTTATTTGGATTATCATAATCAACAATTAATGAATTCTGATAAATATGATTTCCGGAGATATTAGGATTATTATAATCTATAGGTTTAGCTCTGTTAGTCCATGTTTTTCCTCCATCAGTTGAAACTCTGAAGTGTCCTCTGTGTGCCTGACGGAACAACAAAATATAAATTTCGTCAGGATTTTTTAGGATTTACGGCTACATCTGCAACAGAATGAGCACCATCCTTATTACACTGGCCTTCAAGTTGTTTTACAGCTACAGCAGATTTGTCAGGATAATTACCCGGATCAGTAGTTTCCCACAACCCATGCTCACCACAACACAGTAAAATTCTGTCTTTCACTCTTGTGTTAAGCAATATATTACGTCCCGGCAGATTACTGTCGCCTCTGCCTACCCATTTGCAGCTTCCTGGTTCAGTTTCATAATCGTCTATCTGTTCCCAAGTCTTTCCTCCGTCTGTAGAACACAGAGTTTGCTGATCAACTTCAATGTAAACATCACCTTTAGAATTTATATTAATAAATCTGTTACCAGCAGAATAGTCGATCATGTCTAATGACTTTTTGCAAATGAGCAAATTTCATATTACATCCTAATGGATTATTCCTTGAAGTCCAATAATCCGCATCTCTTTTTCATCCCAATATTTACCAGTTCTTGCACATGCAATCCATGATTTACCGCCATCCTCAGTCTTCATTACTTCACCTATTGTAAAAAAGAACGGTCATGTTTGGCATTCGAAATTACATAAATTTCATTCTTGTTACCAGGATTGACAACAAGTCTGTTAAACACAGGAATTATAGATTTTGGCTGCTTTTTCAAAAGGCTGTAAGTCTCTTTTGTAGAAATACCGAACCAGTATGAAAGAGTTTTAATATACTGGAAATTCTTAATACTGCCATTAGATATTTTGGTCATGTCTATTGGCATATTTCCTGTTATGTCAGTCCATGTTTTAGCTCCATCAGTACTTTTATATATACCTCCTTTAAAAGTAATATCACCCGAAGCCGACTTTTCATAATATGTCTGGTCTATTGCATAAAGAATAAACTCCTTACTTTTTTTATCATAATATGATGTCAAGTCACGTGGAAGATTATTAGGCAATCCATTGGCTGAAACTTTCCATGATTTACCACCATTTATGCTTTTATACATACCTTGTCCGCAAATCATATATACAACTTCAGAATTTCTTGGATCAACTATTATTTTTCCTATATCGGCACCTTCCGGTATACCATTTGTAAGTTTCTTCCATGATTTGCCACCATCGGTGGTTTTCCAAATATGTCCGTAAGCAGCAAACTTAAACTTTATACCATTCAAGTTCTTCAAACTACGGTGATTTTCTTTTACGTTCCAGAAGTCACCGGCACCGGCATACCATACTTTATCGTTATTAGGATCTACAGCTAGAGCCGAATGACGTTTTCCCAGTTTATATATACAATTCCATGTATGTCCCATGTCATCTGTCTTATAAACTTCACCGTTCCAGTCAAGTGCCAAACCAAAATCAGGATTCTGACGAGAGAAATCCATTTCAATTACACGTTTCATATCCTGTCCGGTTCCATCACAATCTTTCAAAGTCTGCCATGAATGTCCTCTATCCCAAGTACCATAACTTACATGCATATCGGGACCCATAAACATTACATTGTCGTTTGTGGGATGAATCCAGAACTCTTCACAATAACCGGCCATTCCAGGACCAAACTGCTTCCATTTCAGGCAATCGGAAGAAGTTATTTTTTCTGTTTGTAATTTCTTAAAAAATTCTTGTCCATTTGTGCCGACATTGTTACCGGTACAATAGCAAACAGACAAGTAACCAATTTAACTAAACTGTTCATTCTATATATAACTCTATTTTATATTTCCATATCTACTATCCTCCCAGAAAACGCCATAAGCATTTTCCACCTTCATAGGGATACAGAAATCGTTATAAGTATTATCAACTCCATTTTCCTTCAACGATTTCCATTTAAAATAAGTAAGCGGGAAATAAATCTTGAAGTCTTTTTTTTCCAGTAAGGATTTTTTCTTTATCACTTCCTTCTGTATTTCATTTGTAAAGTCTTGTGCTTCAATTTTTTATACCCTTACATATAATCTGGAAATCCATCAAATGTTTCATAAAAAGAAAGTTTCACGGAGTCGTATTTGCTGTCGCGTCCCAAATTTTTCTTATAGTACGGATCCTTCACTTTATCATAAAGCATAATCTCGCCTTCAAACGGGAAATAAGCCATTCTATATTGCTTATCTTCAACCATTTTATAAGAATCACAAAATTCCGCGAAGTTAACTTCTCTTTGGAATGATTTATCATTAACCATCTTTGACATTGATCTGGATAAGCCCAAAGGAACAGTGTCATTAGCTATTTCCAGACAAGTTGCTGCAATATCAAGATTGCTCACTAAAGCGTCACATCTGTCACCGTTCTTCAAATCAGGGTGATTAGCCACAATCATAGGAATATTCTGGTGATAAGGATATGGGAACGGCCCCTTTTGATTCTGATTATGGTCTCCTATCTGGTCACCATGATCGGCCGAAAATATAATTGTAGTATTCTCAAGAAGTCCATTCTCTTTAAGGAAATCCAGAACTCTCGCAGTCTGATTATCTTCAAGCTTTATTTTTTTCGGCATAAGCAAGACGTTCTTTTTCAATAATTCTTCATTATTAAAATAAGGACTTCTCACTTTGATTACAGAAGGTAGTTCATCCATAGAAACTTTTATTCTGTCGGGTATTTTACTTTCATCGGCCGAACCTTTCAATTCCTTAGGCGGATCATAAGGGCCATGAGGTCCCTGAAGAGACAACCACAGAAAGAAAGGTCTATCACCGAATACTCCGGCATTAAAATCATCCAGAAAACCCAAAGCATTATCAGTAGTCCAATAGTCATAATGCTCATTCATCGGCTTGGCAAAGCTCAATCCTTTACTGAAATGATTGTACCGCTGAATTCTCTCATCCGGATATTTTTTCCTCATATATCTCACATAAGGTTCATTATCTTTCAGTCGGCTCTCCTCCATAGGTATATAAATATTAAAACCTTTCGAGTCATTGGCAGGTGCATGATGAAGTTTTCCGAAAGCAGCCGTAATATATCCGTTATCTGTCATACGCTTTGGAAGATAATCCAGTCCCTCATTAAAAACATGGTCATTTGTCCACACACCGTGAGAGCTTGGATATAAACCTGTCATAATTGAAGCACGTGCAGGTCCAGATACAGGCGAAGCTGTTGTTGCATTGTCAAACACCACTCCCATCTGTGCAAGTCTGTTTATCCCTTCTGTTTCAACCATTTTCCCTCCATATATGTTAAGGAAATCCGGTCTCAGCTGGTCACACAAGATTACCAGAACATTTCGTTTTCCACCATTGTCGGAAACATTATTTGCAGCATAACATCCCAATGGCAATGACATCAGTAAGTATTTGATATAATTACAGTTCATTGTACAAATAATTTATAATGTCTTAAAGAAATTATTATAATACAGAGTAACATCAAGTTGGTCGTTTACTTCTTTTTGAAGGTTTTTCAACTGAAGCAGCAGATTATCCATCAAAGATTTATTTTGAGGATCAGCAGCTATATCATTCATTTCCAACGGATCCTTTTTAAGGTCATACAGTCTCACCACATTAATCATAGGATATATAATCATCTTATATCTGTCAGTACGAACCATTCTCTGTAATCCGTAATAGCCTCCGTAAATAGCTTTTCTAGATTCTTTAGTCTCCCCTTTAGCCAAAGGCATCAGGCTCTTGAAATCAATTTTATCCATATCCTTGCTGTCGGCCAAGTCCATAGCCGATGCCATAATATCTTGCAAGTAAACCATATTATGCAGTGTCTTTCCTTTCTTTACACCAGGCCCCGAAACAATAAGAGGAACCCTCACACTTTCGTCATACATATTTTGTTTACCGAACAATCCTCTTTCACCTATACTTATACCATGATCGGCAGTAAAGAATATATAAGTGTTATCTTTTTTACCGCTTTTTTCAAGTGCATCAAGAATTTTACCGATCTGAACATCCAGGTGAGTAATTAAGGCATAATATTCCTGTCTGTTAACCTGAACAGAGTATCTGTTACGTGGGAACGGTGCAAGATTTGCATCTCTCAATTTTGGACCGCATCCTATAAAATCCTTATACGGATACATCGGCGCAAAGCTTTTGGGTATAGAAATTTTGTCGGCAGGATACATGTCTATATATTCCTTTGGCGACTGTCTTGGGTCATGAGGGGCATTAAAAGCAATATACATAAAGAAAGGTTTATCCTGTCCCTTAGCATCATCTATAAACTCCAAAGCATCTTCACAGGTGACCTCACTCCAGTGTTTACCACCTTCCCAGAATCCACCTTTACTTTTATCGTACGGAGTCCAGACCTCTTCACGTCCTTTTATGAATTTTCTTTCATAATAATCCATTGACTCTTTTGGCATACCGCCTCTCACGTGTTTCACTACATCAAACACTTTGTCAGGACTTGCTATTACATGCCATTTACCAGTCATATATGTCTTGTAACCCGCTTCACTCATATACTGAGGCCAGTATTTCTCCTGCTGAACAAAATTATGAACATAAGGTTTAGACTCTTTAGGCCAGTTCTGAGCCATTTGTCTTGCAAAATTAGGATTATCAGGCTGTCTGTTACAAGCATTCCATAATATCTTCTTCCTGTAGTAAGCATGGCACGGCTTGCAGCCGAAACGGCTCCCGACCACGATCCCTGATTGAATGCATGAGTAAAGAAAGTGCCTGATTCTCTCAATCTGTCAAGATTAGGACTTATAACTTCTCTTTCAGACATGATAGCGTCCAGAGCATCAACAGCCATGTCATCTGCAAAAATAAAAAAAGAATATTAGGCTTTCCCTGGCTCATAACCTGTTGAACAGGCATAACTGATAAAAACAAAGGTAAAAATTTAAGTTTCATGGTTATTATATTTTTTATAATAATACAATTGATATATAGCTATTAATTGACTTCTATAAATTTAGTTTCCGGACGTTCGTCACTTCCTGTCAGTCGGAAATCCACATTATTCTGCTCAAGATTTTCAACATATCTGGCAGTTATACCGTATGCGGGCATAATCCCAAAGAAACTGAACTCAGGATAACGTGTTTCATCCGTAGGGATAGAAATATCCGTATGCTCTTTCAGTCCGCCTCCAGGTAAAGTTATATGAATATTATTCAAAGAAATATTTTCTATTTTCTTCTCTTCAAGACCTAGTATAAGAATTCCTGACGGAGGATTCACTCTCGAGTCATTACAAGCACGGGTAGTTGCCTTAACATTACTGATTGATATATCTCTTATGCTACCCACATCTTCCTCAGATACATTTCTGTATGAACGGAGTCGTTTACAGAGTCTGATAAAAATAGGCATGTCTACATAATCCATTTCAATATCCGAGATATTTATATCGTGAACATTGGCACCGTCTGCACTTAAAATCTTTATACCGCCACCTCGCACATTATGTAGGAAACAGTTCTTTATATTTACATTATAGACATCACCCATCGATTCTGTTCCTATTTTTATTGCTCCCCAATCGGTTTTCAGTCTGCAATTTTCAACATTTATATCAAAACAAGGCTCAGGAGCTGTTGTTTTAAGACAAATGGCATCATCACCCGTATCAATATCACAGTTAGAAATATATACCTTTGAGCTTGAATCTATATCTATACCATCGGCATTCTTGTTAACGTGACTGTTTATTGATATTCCGTCAATTGAAACATTGTTACATCTGAAAATATGACACGACCATGCTGCTGCATTCTCCATTTTTACACCACTTATTTGTATATCCTTGGAATCAACAAGTCTCACCAGAAAGGGACGGTTGCTGACATAAACACCAAGCTTACTGTCGAGACCATATTTTAGAGCTACGGTTTTAAGATATTCATTTTTTAAAGCATTTGCCGCTTCCGTCAATGCTTCCGCTGCCTGTTATAGAAACACCTGATACTTTGCGGATACCTACCAGACATTTACCTCGTTCCTGATTTACTGCATCTGTAAAAGGATCTATATTTATATAATCATTAGGATTATCACTACCCAACAGTTTGGCTCCGTCGGCAAGATGCAGGTTAACACCATCTTTAATCAGAATCGTACCAGTACAGAAAATGCCTTCTGGTACTATAACCTTACCGCCTCCATTTTCACTGCAGTCATCAATGGCAGCCTGAATAAATTTAGTATTAACTGTAGTTCCGTCACCAACAGCCCCGTAATCCTTAATGTTATACTCTCCGTTACTGCACGAAAAAGCAGACACGAAACTACACAGACCAATATATTTCTCATTGTATATATTTTTAATCAGTTACTAAATTCTTTACATCTATCTTTACAAGAGGTTTACGCTCATCTCCCGTTTTTGTATAAACCTCACAGTTTCTTATCTTGATACCGTCAATATGGCGAAGGAAAAATCCGTACGAAGGCAATGCTCCGCCAAGGCAAGAATACTCAGGCCAATGATGTTTCATTGAATTAAGATCAAATTCCGAATGTTCACTCTTTTTGCATCAGCCTTGCTTCCACCACCGGCAAGATGCATATTTACATTATCAATAGTTATATTTTCTATATCATGTCCAGGTATTCCTGAAATAACTATACCACAATTTTTATCAAGCTCTTCGTTGTCAACTATAAAATTGTTGAACACAAAATTCTTCATATACTGTAAAGAGTCAAGCTGGTCAATCGGAGCATCCACACAGGCTCTCTGCTTGCAGAATGTCATAAAAATAGGGCGGGGAACATTTTTCATAACAAGATTGCTGAACACCATATTCTTCATACATCCGCCTTCATTCTGCTGGATTTTAAGACCCGAATCGTCAATATCAAGGAATGTACAGTTCGAAACTGTAACCGAACTAATTTCACCCATCGAAAGAAGTCCTATACGCAACCCTGCCCATTTACTTTTAAATATACAGTTTGTAACTACAATGTCTTTGCAAGGTTTGTCTTTTCTTGAAGTCTGCAGGCAGATACTGTCGTCACTTGTATCAAACGAACTGTCGCTTACTCTCACATTAGTGCAACCGTCAAAATCAAGTCCGTCACCATTTCTGTTCACACGGCTCACTATTCTGATACCTCTTACAGATATATCATTACAATATAGCCATGCCGAAGTCCATGCAGCAGGATTTACAAGAGTTATATCCTTAACTGTTATTCTGTTGCAATTTTTGAAACGGATAAGCATGGGGCGCTGCGATTTGAAAAACTTCTGATGTCCGTTTCCGTCAATAGTACCCAACCCCTCAATACCTACCGATTCGGCATTTTCGGCATATATAAAACACCTGTCCATGTGTTTCTCACGTTTGTACATTATTTTGTGAGTATCACGTGTATAATCATTTATATCCGGACTACCCAAAAGTGTAGTACCATTAGCAACATGAAGCGTTACATAACTTTTCAGATATAAAGTTCCGGTCATAAACTTTCCACCACCGGTAAGCAAAACAGTTCCGCCACCACCGGCACTACAGTCATCTATTGCCTTTTGGATAATTATCGTATTATCAGTTACCCCGTCACTGACAGCACCGTTTTTTCTCACATCAATGGTCATAGCATTCACTACACAATGACATAACAAACACAGAGATACTAAAAGTTTTATTTTCATAAGATAATCAGATTTTAAAATTCCAAGTAAAAATATTCATTTTAAACCACTTAAGAGCGGTAATAAAATATTATAAATAGGGGGATAAAATGCAAAAAGCACTTTATCCCCCAAAAATTCATATCATCTAATCAACAATTCTATTTCTCAACTTGCATAATGGCAGTAGTAACAAAACCGCCGTTATCATTATATTTTACAGTTACAGTATTATTACCGTCTTTAAGGATTTCTGAATCAACCGGAATTTCAAGAGCCCCGAAGAACTGCCTACGTGTATTCTGGTCGTATCCCTTTATAACATCACGTTTCACTTCCACAGTCTTACCGTTAACTTTAATATCAGAAGGAACAACAGCCAGTCCGTGAGCACGTCCCACACCCAGTCGTAAAACAACATTACTTCCGGCAGCATTCTTCACTCCATCAATATTAAATACAATATCCTTACCCGAGGTTACTGGCTGAAGATAATTCTTTGAATAATATTTATTACGTCTCACCTCTTTATCAAACTTAATATCTTTCTTATATTCATAAGTGATAACAGCAGTTTCGCCGTAAGCCAGATTTATTTCCGAAGGAGCAGCTTTATAATCCTGTTTTTTAAGTTCTGGAACTTTATTATCAAAAATCTTGAGAGTTTTCACACTCACTTTTTAAGATTATCTTCCGTTTTAAGATTAAGTTTCACCTTCTGTTCATTATCATTAAGATTGTTGAGCATCAGATAAAGTTTATTATCGTCAACATATCCCAATGCCTGAACATCCACATTGTTTGAATTTACAAGAATCTGCTCACCCTCAATATCTTTCAACATTTCAAAGAAATACTTTCTGTTTGAATACTCATAACTTCCGTCTTCTTGTTTCACCCATAACGACGACTTGGCATACATAGCCGACTGAGGTGCCTTTCCTATAGTAAAAGGAATAGTTCTCACCAGCTCATTCTGCCTGTTCATAAAACTCATCACCATGTGAAGCTGCGATCTCACAGCCTGAGAGTTAGTTACAGGATGATAGTTACTCACATTAGTCTTTACCTTTTTCTCAAGTTTATTTCCCACAGCACCTGTAGCTTTTTCCCATTCAGGCTGATTAGGAACTAGTCGTCCGTATTCAGTAACAGCAATAGGCAGAGGCTTACCCAGTTTTATATAGCTGTAAGTCTGCAGCATATCAAGAATAGCCTCCAGATTTGAACCTGAACGGCGCCCTCCGGCATTATTCACTCCCGATCCGTCATAAAGATGTACTGATAATATATCAATATCCTCTCCGGCAATATCAATAAACTGTTTAAAGCGTGAGTTCCATAATCCAAAATTATTAGCTTCAAATTCAGGGAATGCACTGCCAAATCCCATTATCTTCATATTACTTAGCTCAGGAGTGTTCTTCACTGCCCGCGCCACCTCACGGTGATATTTACATATATATGTAATTACAGCTTCAACAGCCTGTTTTTTCTCTGCACCTTTCAGTCCTTTTGTAAAATCAGCAGCATGCACCATCGGCTCGTTGAAAGGTTCCAGAAATTCCGGCACTAAATCCCATTCATCACGATAAGATTCAGCCACATAACTTGAAACATCCTTTATATAAGGCATAAAATCAATCTTCCCGTAATTCAATGTTTTGTCATAAAACAACGAGTTAGGAGAACTAGTAGCCACATAATTATTTACTTCTCTATTACCACTGTATTTTTTGCTTACTTTAGGTATTTTACCATTCTTTGTTTTACTGATAGGATAATAGAATCTTCTCGACCCTATAAAATCTTCATCTATATTATAATCCTTTTTGAATTTCTCGAAATCGGAATCATGCTCATCAAACAAAGCATGAATATTAACAAATTTCTCTCTGTCAAATTCCGATTCGTTACCAAGAAATTTTCTTGTAGTAGGATCTACAGTTACAGTAACCTGCGCATTAATTCCGCCTGCCACTATTACAGCCAGCGCCAAAGTACTAATTTTCAAATTCATATTTTCAATAAAATTTTCATAAAACCTGTACATTCCCAATATTATATATTGTCGTTTTTAAAGTCAGCAGCTATAGCCGAATGTTGCTTTAATTCATTAATTTTCACCTGCGAGCACCCTCTATTCGTTTTCATCATCAGGTACCTTTTGTGTCGACTGCCAGTCCTAAACAGGTACTATTTTTTCATAAACTACATTTAAATTTCAGGAATAATGCTTTCGTCTATTTCAATAACCTTATCATCTGCACCCAAGGCAAAAGTACTTCTGTTATACTCATTGGTTTTCTGCCAGTTGCACTCTATTCGCCCGTCACCCAGAACTATATTACCAAGCTTCATTCTGAGGCATTCGGCCAGCTTACGATATTTCTTTTCGTATGCCACATTATTTCTTTCCATCGGGTCAACCCTCAAGTCATAAAGTGCTGCATCTGCTTCTTCAAGCGATACATCAAGGGCCCATCTCATGTCCTTGTTGGCATCTACTCCCATTGTAGGAATGGCACCGTCCTTACGTGTACGCATTGTAAACAGAAAATCCTTAGTTCTTATCATTGCATGCGGTCCGCACACATGATTAATCTCACCTATCACATACTGTCTTTTCTTTTGCTTTTGCCAGAGGCCACGGCAGCCAGATCATATCCGTCAAGATAATCAAATTTCTTATCATTAAGGTTATATCCTGCAGCCGACATCAGTGTTGGCATAAAATCTACATGCTCCACAAAATCATTTACTACCTTTCCGGCTGGGAATCTATTCTTTGTCGGACGAAACAGCAATTACCGCTGTATGGTTCGACTGCTCGTATGCCGCAAATTTATTGCAGGCTCCCTGTTCACCCAGATGCCATGAGTGGTCACCCCATACAATAAGTATAACATATTCGCGGTTACGTTTTCTGCAGCTTTCCTTAAATTTATCCACAGCAGCCCCTATTAGCGAATCTCCCATAGCACAAAATGCATAATAGTCACGAATAAACTGCTGTTTTTCTTCTGTCTTCATTTTGTCAACCATTGTCTTTTTCGTACCACCTCACAATCTGTTTCGGCATCTTTGCAAGCTCTTTTCTTATCAAATTCCGGAATATTATACACTTTGTCCTTAAACTTATCTCTGAAAGTTTTCGACGGCATAACCGGAGTATGCGGGAAATGGTATCCTATATAATAAAGTTGAGGTTCATCGTCTACAGGTCCGTCCACAATAACCCCGGTAAGCGATTTGTACTTCTTATTCATACTGTCAAGATATCCGTAAAACTCCCGGTTAAGATATCCGTCGTTTGTACGTTCGGTAGGCATAGTGTTTTCTCCTCCCAATATAGTATTAGGATATCCGCCCTTATCTATCTGTCTTTTTCCCGTGTAACTTAACAGTATATCCTGTTTTTCGTGAAATTTCCTAGCAGCTTCAATGTCACTGTCTCTTAATTGGGAATCTTTTCTGTCGGTATAATACTCATACCTGCTTCCGTCGGGATACTGGAATATATATTTTCCTCCGGTATCTTCACCCTTCCATATTTTTTCGGTTGTCCAGTCAAAATATCCGTTTGCTTCAATATCCTTTGTATTGAAAAAAGTATCATACATAATAAGGTTTGAATCTTTGCCCGATTTGTTTTTAATCCTGCTTCGCACACCAAGCTTACCAAAGCCTGTGGTATTATAGCCTGCTTTTGATAAATATTCGGGCATTGTGACAGGATTAAAATCCGGATGAACATGAAAATATTCAAATCCGTATACACCTCTGTGATGAGGATACAAACCTGTATGCATGGATGCTCTCGATGGGGCGCTACCCGGACTGTTGCAATACGAAGCAGTAAACAATACACCTTCAGAGGCAAGCTTGTTAAGTGCCGGCGACGAAACATATCCCAATCTGCTTTCTTTAGTTCCCCTTGTTGCGATATTAAAACATTCAAGAGCATCGGCTCTGTGGTCATCGGTCAATATCCAGAGTATATCAGGTTTCTCTTGTGCTGTCATTGCCATTGTATACATAGGTAATGACAAAGCTGTCAATATTTTTTCATTTCCATATTTTTTCTAATAAACGTAGACTTCACTCCACGGTAAAGTCCAATTTGCTATTTCATAGTTAAAAGTTTTTATAGTTATTCATTAATGTAGTCCACATTAAATGCAGCTGTACTTACTGTTCCGGCTCCGTCAGCGAATTTAAGTGATACATGGTTTGTCCCGGCTTTTATATCACTTTTTTCAATATTAATGTCAATTACTCCGAAAAAGACTTCCTTAGTACGGTTTTTCTGGTCGTAACCTTTCCAATCGGTAGGGAACTGATATTTCTTGCCGTTAACATGCAGTCCCGGATTTACCTTTTTGGCCTACCGGACGTGCTATACCTATCTGCAATACAGCTTTGTCAATACTTCCATTTTCAATATTTATTTCGAACTCCATCTCCTTTCCGGGCTTGACAGGTTTCAGATATGATGAAGCGTAGAATTTCCGGTTTTTTATAACACCTTCCGTGCTTACCTTATTATTATACTCAAACTCCACAATACAGGTTTCACCATTATCTATGTCTATAACTACATTATTACTGTTCTTCAGCTTTTCTTCATCCAACACCGGAATGCCATTCTTTTGAGCCAGACGGCTGACACTTATATCCCTTATTGTATTGTTCTTTAAAACCGCCACTTCAAGATTAACGGTTTTCTTTTCTTCAAGATTATTCAATACAACGTATGCTTTCTTCCCGTCAACGAAAGCAAGAGGTAAAATATCTATTTCCGAGCTGTTTATTTTAGAATAATTACCTTTCAAACGGCTCCAGAACTCAAAATACTTTACAAGATGTGTCCACTCCCAGTTTCCTTTTTGCATCCTTTTTTGATATTACCCACGGATAAGGATTAGGTCTTTTCTCCATGATGCTTTACCCGAAATGAATGGTATACATTTCAACAGATTATCCGGACGCGACATGAACTGCACCGTCTGATGGTTTAACGAACGGATTATCTTCCAGTCTCTTTCCTCGGAATAAGGCTGTGTAAGCCAGTCGGGGCGAGTCATTCCGTGTTCGGAAATAAGCAAGGGTTTTACATGTCCGTATTTGATAAATGTATATCCTTCAATCAGGTCCATAATACCTTCCATGTTACTTCCGCTACGGAAAGTATCTTCCCCCTTTACATTCTTTCCGTCATAAATATGAACCGACAGAAAATCAATTTCGTCACCGGCAGTATCGATAAACATTTTCATGCGTTCATTCCAATGCTGGAAGTCGGAATGAAAAACCTTCAACAAATGGCCATGCCGAGCGCAAACCCTCCTACTTTAAGTTCAGGATAATGCTTGTGAAGTTCCATAGCAACAGCTTTATGATATCTTGCCATTTCCTTCCTTACTTTTTTCATCTGTAGCTCCCTTTATACCTTTCTTTCTGTAATCGGAAGCATGAACGTATGGTTCATTCATGGGTTCATAATAACCCGGCAAAGAGTAGCCGTTATCTATAAACTGAATTTTAAAGAAATCAGCCATTAATTTTGCTTCCTCTGTATAGTAGGCATTGACACCCTTCCAGTGAAAAGCATAATTCTTTACTTTTCCTGGAGTGGGATGCGATGTTACTATCATCTCCTTATACATATAGGGCGAATAGCATGGATATTTCTTGGAGAACTTTCCCCAGTTTGCAGCCTGCTTCTGTAATATTTCTACAGACACACCATTGGCCACCGAAGCTCCCCCACCCGGAACCATAAACGCTCTGCCTATCCCCATTTTTATTTTATTGAGATAATTCCACTCATCGGCAGAAAACTCATTTCCGGGCGAATTATGGGAATTAAAAAATTTTTCACGTTCCAGAGATTTTACGGTTCCGTATTCTTTAGCCACAGAAAAAACGGCTGTTACCATGACATCCTGCGAATACATATTTACCGGCAACAATATGCCGAATAAAACAGGACATTTTATTATGAAATCTATTTTATTCATGTTTTCTTTTTAGCACTAAATTTTATCCATATGCGAAATTACTTTATTATGAATACAATGCAGGGGGAAAAATTTTAATATAGGAGGGGGAATATTGCACATTGTAATATTTTCTACATTCCAATTAAAAACACCTCTTTTTAGAAAAGAAAATTCACCCGTAACATACATTGTTACATGTAAATTTGCAGACATAAAAAATAAATCATAAAAACAATCTAAAAGCTTATTTTATTTAAATACTTACATAACAACAATAGTAGAGTTTGACGCAAATAAAGTGTGTGTATACATATAGATTTACAGCATTCAGGGAAAGAGGAAAAGTTGAGCATTCTATATGGATGATATTAAAAATCAAATTACAGTAGAAACGAGATTAATAATTAAATAGGAAACAACAAGTATTAATCAGATTTACAGGTGTTATGGTTAATTAATTTTTTCAATAAGGTATTTTTAAAGGTTTAACAAAAATGTTTTATGGTAACAAACGGAGGATGCAGATCAGATGTATCTTTCGTTTATTGTTCTTCACCTCGGCTTACACTTATAATCAAAACGACTTGGCATTTGCAATAAAACGAGCTGACATTTCCACACATCCGTTTGACTGATAAACCACAATTACAAGAGGGGGAATTTTTTTTTCACCCTAAATGGCTATAAAAAATCCCTATTTTTTATTATAGATAAAAATAACTTTGCTGAGAAAATTTATTTAAACAAAAAATATCATGAAAAGACTGTTAGGAATGATTATCCTGTCGTCCATGATTGGTAACAACTTAAAAGCCGTAACGGACGGAACATCGTTCAACGAAAACTGGCGCTTCTTTAAAGGTGAAATCAAAGGAGCTGAAACGGTTTTGTTCAATGATGATTCGTGGAGAAAACTCGACCTGCCTCATGACTGGGCAATAGAGGGTCCGTTCGACAGCAAGTACAACGCAAGATGCGGCGGACTGCCATTTCATGGTACTGGCTGGTACAGAAAGACCTTCATTGGGGATGCACAATGGAAGGACAAAATTGTAAGAATAGGCTTCGACGGAGCAATGAGCGAAGCTAAGGTTTGGATAAACGGAGTTAAGGTGGGTGAACATCCTTACGGATACACCGGGTTTGAGATAGATATAACAAAGTATCTCAAAATAGGTGAAGAAAACGTATTGGCTGTACAGCTTACCCCGAGAGATCTGTCATCAAGATGGTATCCCGGTGCAGGTATATATAGAAATGTATGGTTAAGAGTAGACAACAAGGTTTACATACCAGAACACGGTGTATATGTAACAACTCCTACTGTCACTAAGCCAAAAGCTGTAGTACAGATAGAAACAACTGTAAAAAATGCAACATCCGGCAATGGGAAATTCAATATCAGGCATAGCATTATCAACGCTCAGGGGGAAACGGTAGCAGCAATATACGATAATGCCGAAGTGGCAGCCGGGGAACAGGGAAAAACTCTTGCATATATAAATATTACGAATCCTAATATCTGGGGACAGGAAAATCCATATATGTATAAACTGAAAACAGAAATATATAATGGAAAGACTCTTACAGATACATATTTTACCGACTTTGGTATCCGTAAAATAAGCTTTACGAAAGACGGATTCTTCCTTAACGGTGAAAAATAAGATTCAACGGAGTATGTCTTCATCACGATAACGGTCCTATGGGAGCTGCAGTCAACGTTAGGGCTGATGAAAGAAAGCTTCAGATTATGAAGGAAATGGGTGTGAATGCCATTCGTACATCACACAACCCTCCTTCGCCGGAATTTCTTGACTTATGCGACAAGATGGGACTAGTAGTGCTCGACGAAGCATTCGATGAATGGACTAAGGCTAAAGTGGACAACGGTTATCACCTGTATTTCGATGAGTGGAGCAAGAAAGATATTAGCAGTCTTATTATGCGTGACAGAAACCATCCATCAGTAATAATGTGGAGTATTGGTAACGAGATTCTAGAACAAAGTGATAAGAATAAAGGATTTACAGTGGCAAAATATCTGGCAGACATTTGCCGTGAGCTTGATCCTACGCGTCCAAGTACATGCGGGTTCAATCACTACCCTGCCCCATTCCACAACAATATGGCGCAGCAGATAGACATTGCGGGAATGAACTATAAACCGGCCAAATATGCCGAAGTACAGGAACTTTATCCCGACCTTCCTTTATATGGTTCAGAAACCTCATCGTGCACAAGCAGCCGGGGTGTTTATCACCTGCCTATAGAAAAAAATACGAGAAGAACGGTACCAATCAGGTTACAAGCTACGACCTTATCGGTCCAAAATGGGCATATCCACCTGATATTGAATTCTATTTCCAGGAAATGAACCCGCGATTTATGGGTGAATTTGTATGGACTGGATTCGACTATTTGGGAGAACCGACACCATACGGAGGAAGGGACAACTCAACTCACGGATACTGGAATGATGACTGGCCTTCACGATCGTCATACTTTGGAGCAGTAGACCTCTGCGGTCTGCCTAAAGACCGTTTCTATCTTTACCAGAGCCAGTGGACAGATGAACCGATGGTTCATATACTTCCGCACTGGAACTGGAAAAAAGGGATGAATATACCTGTATATGTATATACCAACTGTTATGAGGCAGAACTGTTCCTTAACGGAAAGTCGCTTGGAAAACGTGTTAAGGGAAGAGACCTTACTGAAATTCTGGTTTCATTCAATCATTACGGACCGAAAACATTCCAGTCTAAATACCGTCTCTCATGGGATGTTCCGTTCGAACCGGGTGAACTCACAGTAAAGGCTTACAATAATTTAGGTGAACTGAAGGCCGAAAAAACCATCAGAACAGCAGGCAAACCGGCACAGATCAAACTCATACCAGATCGAAAGGTAATAACTGCCGACGGAAAAGACTTGTCGTATATTACTGTAAGAATTGAAGACAAAGACGGCAATCTGTGCCCTGAAGCCGACAATCTGGTAGAATTCAGTGTAGATGGTGCCGGACACTTCAGAGCTGTAGGAAATGGTAATGCAGCTACTCTGGAATCATTCATCGAACCTAAGAGAAAAGCTTTCAGCGGAATGTGTATGCTTATTGTACAGTCCGACAAAGACAAAGAAGGTATAATGAACATTACAGCTACATCAAAAGGTCTGAAACAAGCAACAACAACAGTTAATGTAAAAAAAAATAAAAACAAACAGAAAATGAAAGTAATACGTACATCAATAGCAGCAGCTACACTGGCATGCTTATGTGCTTGTAACAACACAGAGTATAAGCCAAACATTGAAACTACGGCTTCACCAAAGGGAACAAATATCTTCCAGCCTGATTCTGCATCAATAGCACAGAATTACAGAATTCCAAAATGGTTTGAAGATGCCAAGTTCGGTATTTTCATTCATTGGGGAGTTTACACAGTACCTGCTTACGGCAGCGAATGGTATTCAAGATGGATGTATAAAGAAGGACATGCCATGAATAAGCACCATGTAAACACATATGGTCCGCTAACAGAGTTCGGTTATAAGGACTTTATCCCAATGTTTAAGGCAGAAAATTTCAATCCGCAGGAATGGGCAAAGCTTTTTAAGGAATCAGGAGCACAGTATGTTGTACCTGTAGCTGAACACCATGATGGTTTTGCCATGTATAACAGTACATTCAACAAGTGGAACGCAGTTGACATGGGTCCTAAAAGAGACGTAATAGGCGAACTCAAGAAAGCAATAACAGCTGAAGGACTTCATTTTGGTCTGTCATCACACCGTTGCGAGAATGCCTGGTTCTATGAGTATGGTATGCAAACACCGTCGGATGTTCAGGATATGAGTATTTCTCTTTACGGAGAGCGTTTGCACCAGCCTGAAGGTAAAGGTATGACTCCTTACTATGGTAAATATGAAGGTTCTAACGAAAAGTCAAGACGCGAGTTCCTTTTGCATACATACGAACTTATCGACCAATATCAGCCTGAACTGATATGGTTCGACTGGACTGTAGGTAAATATCCGTTCCAGCCTACTTTCTATAAGTTCATGGCCTATTATTATAATAATGCTCGTGATTGGGGTAAGGAAGTGGTTGTAAACACAAAATTCGGTTATGGTGACAATATCCAAGTATTCGATATTGAACGAGGTAAGAGCGACAGAATACGTAAGCACTCATGGCAAACCGATACATCAATAGGTAAAAAATCATGGAGCTACTGTCCGGACGAAGAAAACAAGTCTCCCGACCACATTATTGATGACTTTGTTGATATTGTAAGTAAAAACGGTAACCTGTTGCTTAACGTAGGACCTAAAGTTGATGGTACAATTACCGATGAGCAGAAAAATGTACTTATCGAGATAGGTAAATGGCTTAAAATTAACGGTGAAGCAATCTACAGTTCACGTCCTTGGGTTACTCCTGGCGAAGGTGAAAACAAAGGAACTGCAGGTTACATGACAGATAATGAAAAAACAGAATACACAGCTCAGGATATCCGATTCACAACTCGCGACAACAATGTATATGCGATATCTCTGGCCTGGGCAGATGAAGTACTGATAAAATCGTTTGCAAAAGAATTTACTGAGAATGTCGAAATTAAATCTGTAAAGATGCTTGGTTCGGACGAAAATCTCGAGTATAAACTTACAGACGAAGGTTTGAAAGTGAAATTCCCAGAACTGCAGCCTACTGACTATGCTCACGTTCTTAAAATTGAACTTACCGGTACTGTAACTGCCAAACCGGTAATTGACAAGACCGACAACAAGCTTGTTTCTACAGTAAAATTATGAACCACGGGGACAAAACTGTTAAGGTAAATCTGGAAAGTACGGCTGACGATGACAGAAAAATGCAGAGCGTAAACATTGACAGAGCAACGGTAAAAGAAGAAGTGTTCACTCATAATGTAGATACAAAAGAATATGAGGACATATGTTCTAAAAGCAGACAATAACACTGTTTATAAGAACAAAGTACAATAATTAGTTTTTATAGTCAGATGCTGAATATTTAAGTAAGCATCTGACTATATTATATCAATTCAGTCCATAAGTAAAAGAAATTATTATATAAAAACGAAAACACCTACTTTTATTTTTTTAAAATACCCACTATATCATCCATAAGAAAATCATAATTTTGTTACACTCATATATTTAAGAAAGTATATACAAACAAAGATAGTTACATGTACCTATACGCATAATTTGAATTGAGCATATTACAATTACTATAAAATATAAATATTAGACAAACTTTATTTGTATATGTTTATTACAAATGAAAAACAAGTGAAGTAATTTTTTTATTTTTTTACAACGGCGGCAGATTAAGTTCTGCTACTGTTGTAAAATTTAGAATGAAAATCATGAAACAAAGAATCTGCCTTACAAATTTATTAATCTTGACTTCAATAACTCTTGCAAATACTAATGAAGTTGTTATTGCCGGAAATGAAAAAAAAGAGACTCTGGAAGAATCTGTCAACAATCAGAGAAGTGAGTATAACAATAATGTTGATGAACTTCCTGAAAATACTTTTCCGGTTAGTGAAAAGATAAAAACTATTCCCTTACCACCTGTCGGGCAAAGATGGATTGTAAATGATATGTTTACAGATGATTTTAATTCAGGTGAATTGGATAAGTCAAAATGGATAAATCCACATCCTACGTGGAAAGGACGTGCGCCAGGTCTGTTTGAAAAGGAAAGAGTTTCGTTTAAGGACGGATGTATGGTTCTTGAGGGTATAAAAATGAAAAGTCCGAAAATTATAAATGGAACTGAATTCAATGTTTCATGCGCAGCTGTGGTTTCTAAAGAAGAAAAAGCGCACTATGGCTATTATGAATGCAGATTTAAAGCTAATAAGACTACACTTTCGTCGACGTTCTGGCTATCAAACAGAGGTGAAAAATTTCCTACCAAAGGAAATCAGCCTGAAGGATCAGCCCCAGGGATGTATAAACAAGAACTTGATATTTGCGAATGTATTGGAAGGACAGGCGATTTTAACGGGAATTTCTTTTATAAAGGAATGAATTCAAATGTTCATTATTGGTTTACTCCCGAGGGAGAAAATGTACAGAAAGACATTAGAGCAAAGGAGACAAGACTATACAGAGAAGATGGAGGTGTACCATCGGACGATTTCAATGTGTATGGTTGCTGGTGGAAAGACAAAAGTTCAGCCACTTTCTATCTAAACAACACCCAATCAGGAAGTGTAGAGTTCTATAATAGAAACACTAATGAACCATTTTATTTTACTGAACCTATGGGTGTGAACATGGTAGTGGAAACCTATCCATACCCATGGATAGACCTTCCTGACGATGAAGAGCTTGCAGATGAAACAAAAAACAAAACATATTACGACTGGGTAAGAGCTTATAAACTTATTGATATTAACAAGGAAGCTTAAGAAAGCCACAATAAAGTGTTTGGCAATAAAATTAATATAACAAATAAGGTAAGCAGAATATTCACAAATAAAGAAAACAAATATAGCACTGAACTGATATATACTGCAGATTATGACTGTAATGCTGTACTAGTAATATACGATAAAGACAAAAAGAGATTTGTAGAGATTCGAAAAGACTCTTTGCCGGATATGCCGGCTTCAATTTTGAATATAGTATACAATATGAAAAAGATAAACTATATTATATTGTAGCATATCTGTTACCGAAAAATGAAACTGATATAAATAAGGCTTATCAGACAGATTCATATGTTTTGAAAACTTTATAAGCCTATATATAACGAAAAATGAACGATATATTTTTAGGGTATTACAACCGGAAAACAAGTTTATCATTAAATAAAAAAATTATATACCATGGTAAAATTTAATTTTAACAGCAGTCTGGCTACAGTAATTGCAGCTGTACCTACTGTGTGCAGCACAGCTCAGGAAAAACCAATGAACGTGATATTCATCATGTCGGACGATCATACATCACAAGCTATAGGGACATACGGAAGCCGTCTTGCGGAACTAAATCCCACCCCAAACATCGATGAACTGGCTAATGACGGAGTAGTATTCGACAATTGTTTCTGTACAAACTCTATCAGTACTCCAAGCCGTGCATGCATAATGACCGGACAATACTCTCACCATAACGAAGTTCTTACTCTTGACGAAAAGCTTGATGTAGACAGACAATATCTTGTGAAGGAATTCAGCAAAATGGGTTACCAGACTGCCATGGTAGGTAAATGGCATCTGAAAAATGAACCAGTAAATTTTGATTACTATAAGGTTCTTAACGGTCACGGAGGTCAGGGTGAATATTTCAACCCTACTTTCCTTACAAATGAATTAAGCAACAAAGAATGGCCTAAAAAATCAGGTGAAGACAAATGGATATTCTTCGGATGTCATTACTAATATAACTATTGACTGGCTGAAAAACAGACGTGACAAGAACAAGCCATTCTTTCTGATGCATCACTATAAAGCTCCTCACGACATGTTTGAGTATGCTCCTCGATATAAATATTATCTCGAAGATGTAGAAGTTCCTGTACCGGAATCGCTTTATAATCAGGACGAATGGGGTTCGGAGGCTACAAGAGGAAAAACGACTCTCTAAGACATTTCATTGGTACTTCGATTTCAAGAAGACATGAGAACAGAAGCTACGCAGAAGACTATAAAATAAATACTGGAGATCCTAAAAGGATACATACGAAGCATATCAGAGATACCTGAAAGATTATCTGAGATGCGTAAAAGGTGTGGACGACAACTTGAAAAGGCTGTTTGACTACCTGAAAAAAGAGGGACTTTGGGAAAATACCATTATTGTTTATACAGGCGACCAGGGTATGATGTTGGGTGAACACGACCTGCAGGACAAAAGATGGATGTATGATGAATCAATGAGAATGCCTTTTATTGTGAGAGATCAAAATCCAAACAAAAGAGGTGTGCACAACGATTTAATGATAAATAATATAGACTTTGCTCCTACTCTGATTGAACTGGCAAGGCTGAAAAAGCTTTGCCGATGTATTTGAAGGTAAAAACTCCCTGCAAACTGTGAAAATGAACATTAAAGAGGTCATTGAAATGTTGTCAAAAACGAATGGTTAAGCATGAAGAAATGTGCTGAAAAAAAATGGGCTAACCTGCTGATAACAAAGGTGAAAAGTATTGCATAATTCGTTGATTTTTTTAGTAAATTAGAAGTTAACTACTCATCTAATTATGGCTAAAGAAACACTCCTTATGCAATACCAATCCGAGTGCCTGTCGGCTCTCAAATCAGTCGTGAATATACACAAACCTTTTGAAAAAACGTTCATGGACACCATGAAATTATTCATGGCCATCCCGGATCGTATAAACTTCCTCCAATTGGGCAGGTATGGATGTTTTTCGGAACAGACCTACCGTAA
>VOFG01000221.1_pt1 | contig 72000 bp, 76 predicted proteins | sample 5384171 | NCBI WGS metagenome assembly VOFG01 (sample SAMN12384726, study PRJNA508395) | human gut metagenome | isolation source: healthy gut F | host: Homo sapiens
AGTGCGCCTTGAGGAAAACCGACCGTGCATAGACACCCGATTTTCCGAACATGGCGAGGAAACGGTTGTCTTCCTCCTCGTTGAAACGGGCGGTGTAGCTGTACACCGCCGTATCAAGTTTGGGATTTCTCCCTGCTTTGCTTTTCTTTTTTTCTTTCATATTACTTTGGATTTAGCGAATTGAAGGCATAAGCCGCCGCTTCAAGGCACAGACACCGTAGGTCTGAAAGGCTTCCCGACTTCGGATGGGAAGCCCGCCCCCTGCAAGGGCAAGTGCTTTTCGTGGCCGCTCAAAATATTTTGAGCGGCTGAAAAGACATCTTGCTGTGTCTTTGAGGACACAAAAATCCTCCGCCTGTCGGATTGAGGGATACCTTTCAGGACTCCGGCTGCGCCACCATCGGCGAGCCATGCTGTCCGGGGGCAAAATTACGCCCTTAAAGCGGTATCGGACAGATGCTTGAACTGGATAATGACTGCCAACCGACGCAACATGCTGCCACTTGCCGGAGAAGTGATACAGGTTCCAGAATATACTTGTTTATTTGCAGCATGATTCAAGAAACTAACGATTTGAAGATATGATAAACGGAACATTCAAATACCCGGAAAACCGCTTCTGCGGATACTTGCCGAAGCGGATATCCGAACCGTCGGAAACCCGGTTATCCGACAATTCGGTGACGTATGGATTCAATGACTTCATGACGCAATGTCGTCATTCATTACTTATCTGTTACATCACTTCAGCACTGAACCTGATAAGTGTCAATCAGCCTATATGTGTCATTACTGAAACGGAGGATGCAGTCCACATGGAAGCTAAAAATTAAATCATCATCTTTTAATACAGAAAGACAATGGAAATCGTATCAATCGAGAAAAAGACATTTGAGGAACTGGTCGCCAAGTTCGACCGCTTCGTCAGCCGTATGGATGCCATCTGCCATCGTCACGCTTACGGATGAAGCATCAAAATTCCGCTTCGTCTGTAAGCCGTTCATTTATATCTTCTAATTTTCCGTCAGTCGCTTGTTTCCGTTGCCGGATGCCTTTCGAGCGTATGGCCGGCAGAGGCAAGGTTTTCGGGCTGAATACGCTCCGCAGGAGGAAGATTCTGCCCGAAACGGCTTTGCCGCCTGACCTTGCCACTGCCATCAGAGCCATGCGCTACCTTTGCATCCGAGCATCGGGAACAAGTGACTGATGAGGATGAACCTCAACTATACCATAGGTTGCTTCCTCTGTCACAGGATACAAACAATGTTATTGAGTTCTCTTTCTTGGTGGCGTAGATTTCATTTATCACAAACCGTCTGAACAAGATACTTTCTCTACTGCATATCCTGAATGCAATGGCTATAACCATTTCAAGATTATAAACATCGTAACTGATACCATCTGGTTGCTTGATATATTTCATCGTATCACATTCGTTTAACTCCTTATTCCTATATATAGCATGAATCGCTTTACGGATGTCACAAGAGAATACTCCAAACAGGTCAGCGATTTCGAATTGCGTCATCCATACGGGTGCGGTCGGAATAGCGACTATATCCACTTCACTGATTGTGATTATACCTCTATCCATAATATATTGTATTGACATTGTTTAGTTACTTTTGTTTGTCTTTTCGCCAGTAGATTGTTTCTTCCGGCGTTCCATCAGTTTGTCCATATCCTTTGAGATTTTGTCATCGGTTATACGTGCATATCCCTGTGTCGTCCGAATATTGGAGTGCCCCATCATCTTGGCGATACTCTCTATCGGTATATCCGCTGAAATAAGGAAAGTTCCGAAACTATGTCGGCTCTGGTGGTAGGACAAGTTATCCTCTTTGCCTATGATTACACCTAACTCATGAATTTCAAACCACAAGGCGTCACGGTTAGGAAGCGGAAATACGGGCTGTTCGTCATCGGCCGTGTTGTACAGCGACAATATCTGCTCCGCTATGGGATGCAGGGGTATGAACGCCTCCACCTTTGTCTTCTTGCGGTTGATGCGGATATACCGTCTGCCCTCCGCATTCATCCCGATGTGGTGGGGATGCAACAATTGTATATCCACATACGCCAATCCCGTCAGGCAGGAGAATATGAAAGCCCGTCTCGCCAACTCCAGCCTGTTGTCATACATCGGGGTGGAAAGTATCTTCTTGAACTCCTCGCGGCTGATGTATCTGTGCTTTGCCTCCGGTTTGGTTTCATATTCCAACTCCTCGCAGGGATTCACTCGGATTATCTCCTTATCGACTGCCAGATACAACAGGCGGTTCAACCATCGCAGACAATGGTTGGTCTGAGATGCCCCGAAGTTCTTGCATCTTTTCAGATATGCCTTATAAGATTTGCCGAAGTCCTCTGTAACTTCTTCAAAATAGATGTCCTTTTTACCCGATGACACAATATAGTCTGTCAGGTACTTCTGGTAATACATTGAACTTCGATAGGAGGAGGTTGAATCTATTTCCTCGGAGTGTTTCTTTAACCGCTCCCCGTTCCCATTCTCCCATTTGCAGGAGGGTAGTCGGATGAATGTTGTTTTGGATGATGTGGCTCTTCAACATCTCTGCACTGACTACACCTTGCGATTTCAGTATTTCCTCGTATGCTTCTGAAATGATCCGGAGATATTCCTGCAAGCGGTTGTTTTCCCTTGTGGACTTTATCTCGTTCTTCTTGCCATTCCAATCTTCGGGACGGCAATAGATACTTGTGCTTATGACGGTCTGTTTGCCGTCAATGGTTATACGGCAGAGAACGGCGGTCGTACCGTCAGCCTTTACCTTGCTGCGGTTGATATAGGGTAACAGTGAAAATGTACTTCGCATATCGTTTGCTGTATTAAAGGGTAAGTTTGAAATCCTCGGTAGCTTTGATGAACCTGTCCATGTCCTCAAAGAGTTTTTTCGGACTGACACGGGCGTACACCTGAGTGGTGGAAATATCGGAATGCCCCAACATCCTACTGATGGTCTCAATCGGCACACCAGCTTCAAGCGTAATCAGCGAGGCGAAACTATGGCGCGCCTGATGGTAGCACAGGTCATCCTTGATGCCTGCCAGTGCCGCCAACGCTTTCATGTGCCTTCTAAGATTGGGCCAGCGAAGTAAAGGAAACAAGTTTTCTCTGTCCTCACTGCTATACTTATTGATAAGCGCAATTGCTTCGGGCAATAGTTTTACACTAGCACGGAGTTCGTTTTTCTTTCTGCGGTATTTCAACCATAATGCCCCGTCCCCGTCTGTCTGCAAATTAGCATGGGTAATCGAAACGACATCCGCATAAGATACACCTGTGAAACATCCGAAGAGAAACATATCCCTTGCCAGCATATGGGATTTGCGGTATGCAGGTATTTCCACGTCACGGATTTTCTCGAACGATTCACGGCTCAATGCCCGTGGAGTCGTTTCCGTTTTCTTCGGCAGGGTGAAATGTTGGAAGTGGATTTTATCGGCATATCCCTCTTTATAAGCTAGACGGCAAATCTTCTTAAGTATGGCAAGATAATGTCTGGCAGTATCGATTGCCTGTCCTTTATCTTCCGTGACAAATGTCTGATAGTCGTGGATGAACTGTTCCGTCAGTTGCCCGAAAGCCAAATCCTTGACCTTGTACTGATGCTTGATGAACTCTCCGAGTGCCAGCCGCATATAGTGATAGCCGGGATAAGTACTTTTGGCACGATCAATACCGATACGTGCCTTGATGTCATCACAGACAACATCGGTCATTTTCATGAGGGTCATCTGCGTTTCCATGCTGCCTTGAAAAAGGTCTTTCACATCGGTGGCATCGAAATCAATTTTGCGTTCCACAAGATTGTCGAATGCAATGTTTACCGCCAGTAGCAACTTGTCAATCTTGGCATTAGTCTCCACCGCCTCGCGGCTTTTTCCGTTCAAACGGCTCTCACGGGAATTCCACAATTCGGGAGTACAGGACAGCTTGCAGCCGAACTGCACCATCGTGCGGTTCACCGTAATCCTTCCCATTATCGGGGCTTTGCCCGACTTGTCCAGTCCGCTCTTTTTGAGGTAGAGCAGCACCTTGAATTTTTCTACTTTCATACGCTTATATCTTTAGTGCAAAATTACTTGCCATATAAGCGTTCCTTGATATGCAAAACATTGTGTATGAGCGCAAACAAAACGGTGAGGACTTCATTTTACTTCATTCCGTTACCATTGTCCATTTCGGTAACAGGGCGGCTAACGTTTTGGTAACTGAACAACCTCCTACAGGTTCTACAAGTTTCTTTTTCAGCATACGGGATGGAAAGGGTTTTCTCGACCTACCCGTGTAAATCCGTATATAAATTCCCTTACCCGTTTCCTAAATTCGAAGACGGGAAAAGGATATTGTACACCGTGAGCCGCATGTACGTATAATTTCTTATATATGCCGGGCTTTTATGAGCCTTGTCTCTTATCGTATCTGTGTGTATCCGTTACCTACAAGGTAATGTCGGTGTATATAATGGATAAAACCCAACAAATATCATGATAACACCCATAACACAAGCTGCCATCGCAGTACTCAACGACATCTATGCGGGAGGCGACACCGCCCGTACGGACGCTTGCCGTCTTACGGAGCAAGGCCTGGATGTCCTGCTGTCGAAGCTTCTAAGAGCCGGACTTATCAAACTGTCCGACCGGGGAGAATCCCGTAATATACGGTCGTACAGTCCCGCGCGTGAATCCTCCGATGTCTCCCTTCTCGACATCCTCGAAGCCACGGGCGAGCACCTGAACTGCAACCATCCCACTACTGAAGAGTTCCACATGCGCTATGGTAAAGCCGCGCAGAAACTCGGCATAGTAAACTATATCACGCGTGAATATCTGAAGGAAATCAAGCTGTTTGAGTTGTAGACGTAATCCGGAGAATCCTTTGAAAAGCATCGCTTACATACTGCCCTTGTTCCTGCTGCTGTCCTGCCTTGCAGACCTGCATTCCCAGACCCTTGCCGTGAAGAGCGACCTGCTGACGGGATCGCTTTCCTCGCCCAACCTTTCCGTGGAGGTCAAACTCTCCGAGCGGTTCACGCTGGAAGCGGGTTTTCACTACAACCCTTTTCCGGCGGGTGGTGACAAGCGCTGGAAACACTGGTTCGTACAGCCTGAACTTCGTTACTGGATGTGCCAGCCCTTCGGCGGCCACTTCCTTGGCGCGCACCTGATGTACGGGGTGTATAATGCAGGCGGCATGAAACTCCCGCTTGGACTCTTCAAGGGCATCCGCTCTTCAAGATACGAGGGTGACTTTCTGGGGCTTGGCGTATCATACGGCTACCACTTCATCCTTTCACCCCGTTGGAGCATCGAGACAAGCCTCGGTGTCGGATTCCTGCACTCGGGCTATGAACGCTACCGCTGCCTGCATTGCGGCGAGCAGACCGGTGGCGGTCATAAAAACTTCATGGCTCCGACCCGTGCCACGGTATCGCTGGTATACCTGATAAATTGAGAGTTGGGAATTGAGAGTTGAGAGCTGGAAGATGAAAATTGAAAGCGGTTTATAATTAGTAATTTGTAATTGAACATAGAGCATGAAAAACTTAATCCGTATTCCTCTGACATTGGCACTTCTGTTCGCCATATGCAGCTTCTGCCCCGGGCAGGAGTTCTACCGGGGAGAACTGTTTGTCACCGGACAGCATTTCTCGCTGACTGACGGACACCTGAACGTGGAACTTTCCGTAGACTTCGAAAGCCTTCAAATGCCTTCTGACGAATCCCTGACCGTGACTCCCGCGCTTAAAAGCGGTGAATACGAACAGGAACTTCCCTCCGTCCTCATCAACGGTGCGGAGAAACAGAAAGTGTATCAGCGGGCGCAGGCATTGTCCGCGGGCAAACGTAATGGCAAGGCGCGTACTTCGCCCATCCCGGCGGTCGTAATCCGTGACGACGCTGCGGTCTCCCGCGCGTTTACCTATAAGGTTTCTATCCCTTACGAGCCGTGGATGGAACAGGCCGTCCTCCTGCTCCGTTCTCAGGAATGTGCCTGCCACGGAAAGAAAGGAGATATTTACGAGGATAAGATAGCGGACGGCCTCCGCCTGCCGAAGCTGAGGACCTCCCCGTGGGATGCGGGTACCGACGCCGGTTTCCTTTCCTTGGTGAATTTCATTCAGCCCGCACCGGACAAGGACACGCTGCACTGCATCACAGGTTCTATCCCGTACTTTGACCGGGAGGAAGACCGGGAGGACGGTAAGCAACTGGGCGAACTCTCCGAGGAAAAGCAGAACTTCGAGATTTACTACCGTCTTCGTGACGCCCTGCGTGACGTACGCCGGGAGACGGGCACGGAACTGGCTAAAGTCTGTGTGAGGGGCTATGGCGCCCCGGTGGGTAACCTGAAGAAGAACGAGACCAACGCCCTGATACGTGCTCTTAAACTGAAGGAATACCTGCGTGAAAACCGTCTGTCGGGCAAAGCCCTGCTGGAGGTGGACTGGATTCCTGAAGACTGGGACTCGATCACCAGCCTGGTGAGGGGAAGCGATATGATGCTGAAAGATGCCACCCTCGACCTTATTGATAATGTGGAGATCTCCAAAGGCCGCGAACGTATGCTGATGTCTCTTGCCGACGGCAAGCCTTACAGGTATCTCTCGGAGAAGATATTCCCGGCGGTGATGCGTGTGGACTACCGGATAGAATACACGCGTAAGCCTCTGGGCGCTGCCGAAAGCCTCCAACTGCTGCGCAGTGGAAAGCAGCGCGCCCTGCGCCTGAACGAGTTCTTCGCCGTGGCGGGCAGCTATCCGGCAGGTTCCACCGAATACAATGACGTCCTTGACCTTGCTGCCCGACTTTTCCCGGACAGTCCGGAAGCCAACATCAATGCGGCTGCGGTTGCCTTGAGCAAAAAGGAACTGTCCAGGGCACGCGGGTATCTGGAGCGTTTCGCCACCCTCCCGATGGCTTATAACAATATGGGCATCCTCTGCCTGCTCGAAGGCAACCGTGACAAGGCTGAGGTGTATCTCACGATGGCTGCCGCGGCCGGAGTGGAACAGGCGGTTAAGGCGTTGGAGAAATTGAGAATTGAAAATTGAAAACTGAGAAATGGGCGATACGGATAAATGATACAGAATAACCATAAACGGTATAATATATGAAAACGAGTAACTACTTATGGGCGGTGCTGGCAACAGCCACCCTTTCACTGACCGCATGCGGCAGCGATGAAAACGAGAATGTAATCCAGCCGAAGGAAAAGACTGCAAGACTTGAACTGACCTTGGTGGGAACACCGGCGGACAGCCGTGCTACGGGGACTTTGCCTACCACGGATGAATCCCAGATCAACCGCCTGACGGTGGCTGTATTCACCGGAGCATCGGGCAACCCTGTCAATGCCCTGCGGGAATTCACGGGCGATGACATCAAGGCTGCAACAAGTGGTACTGGCAAGAAGATTACGATGCTTTGCGAACCCGGCAACGGACAGACCATTTATGTGGTGGCCAATGCCTCTACAGGACTTTTTGCGGGAGTTACCAACCTTGCCGGTTTCAAAGCCAAGCTGATGCTACTTTCGGAAACCACCAAGGCTGCTGGAGCCGGTGCGGTGACGGATACGCAAAAGGCCAACAACCTCCCGATGCTGGGAAGTACCACCGGAAAGGATTTCACGGCGGGAACGGAAACCGAGGCGAACATAGCCCTGTCCCGTCTTGTGGCGAGGGTGTCCATCAGCAGCGTCAAGACGGCTTTCGATCCGGTGGGACGGTTCAAGGATGCGACGTTCAAGGTGGATGCGATTTACCTGAAGAATGCCGACAGTTCCGTCAATGCGGACAAGACAGGCGGTGCCCCCATTAACGGGGGACATGAGGGTGCAGTCGTAACCCAATACCTGTATGAGACGGTGGCCAGCCATACAGCCAATACGGAACTCACCACTCCTTACTACTTCTACACATTTCCGAATGTTGACTCAAGTAAGCCGACTAAACTTATCATTAAAGGATTGTTTGATGCGGATGGGAGCGGTTCTACCAGTGCTCCCATAGCCCGTTATTATCCTATTACTATTAACAAGAAACAGGCTAACACCACCATTTCAGGAGGAGCGGGTACGGACAAAGGCAGTATAGCCGCTAATACCCGTTACGTGCTTACCGCCGTCATCAAGGGTGAAGGTGCAGCCGATGACAAAACGGATATAGACCCCGCCACCCTGCAACTCACGGTCACTGTCGCTGATTGGGCGCTCACCGTCAGACAGGATGTGACCTTCGAGTGATAATTAATATGAGACTGACATGACATTATAAACCAATCCGTGCCCAAGCTATGCGATTTTCCGGAACATCCTCCATCTTTCCGCTCTTTCTTCTTTTTATTCTCTGCTGCGCCTCGTGCGTACGTGAGGATATGGAAGGTTGTGCCCGTTACGAACTTCATGTCCGCGCGGTGGATGCTGACGGGAACGACCTCACCGGAAGCGGGGCCTTGCAGAAATCGGATATCTACCTCTTTAATGAGCGGGGTTTCGTCAGGATGATTCCCTCCGATGGCTTTTCTGACTTTTATTTTGGAGAGGACAAAGGCGAACGTCTCACGCTGGTAGCCTGGGGAAATCTGAAAGAAGATAGCCTGATTACTACGGAGATAGCGCCGGGCACCCCTCTGAAAGATGCGAAACTTCAACTCCGGCAATACGCTCATGGCACGCATCTCCCGCTCACGGACCTGTTTTATTGCCGCAGGGAAATAGGGGAGACGGAGACCCGTAGCGTGGAAGGTGCGGACATTACACTCGTAATGGAACGTATGGTGGCGGGTCTCAGCATACGCACGCGTTATCTTTCCGAGCGTTATCCTTACAAGGGTGAATCGTACCGCTTCATAGTGCACTGCACCAGTACGGAAATGGATTTCACGGGTGAGGCTGCCGGGAGCGGGGCCGGATATGAACCGGCTTCCGTTACCGACGCTGAAGGGGATGTCTATGCGCCGCCTTTCCATATCTTCCCTACCGGAGAGGGGAGGCCGTTAGAAATTGACATCTACCGGAAGGAGGAGAAATTGTTGACTATCACCGAAGACAATGAATTCCGTCCTTTGTATGCTCCTGTTGGTAAACAGACTAATATAGATATTGACTTCCGCTATGCGGAGGTGAAGGTCGTTGTGAGTGTGGTTCCCTGGGGTACGGTCAGTCAGGATGTGGAAATGTAAGCCGGATGTAGAAATGTAAGTAAGAATACAATGATCAGGTTATTTGAATACAGAGTATACCGTACACAGGAAGAGCCTGTTCCTTTCTGTTGGAAAGTGCTGTTGGTGCTGTTCATGCTGGGCACGTTGCTGGCGATGACGGCTGTGTGCAGTTCCTGCCAACCGGAAGAGGATGTGGAGGCTATAGGTGCGGAGGAAGACCTGCCCGCTACCATCCGGTTGGAAGTGCAGGGTGAGGAACAGGTGGATATTGCTACCCGGACAGTCAATGAGAGTGTGGTCAGCAATCTTCATATTCTGGTGTATAACAGTTCGGGTGAACTGATCGGTCAGAAATATCAGACGGGTAGTTCTACGGTTACCGTTAATACCCGTAGCGCTACCGGATGTACTATCTATGCCATTGCCAATACAGGCAAAGCCGACTTGTTCAAGGGATATGCCATACATAAGGAGTCATATCTGAAAAGTATGGTGTATAGTCTTACCAATTGGGACGATTTGGGTAAAGGTACTAGTTTGCCAATGACCGGAAGCATGAAGAGTGTGAATATCAAGGCGGGAGCGCAGGATTTAGCCACACGACTGGTATTGACCCGTATGGTTGCACGAGTTGAGTTGAAAATCAAAGTGAAAGAAAGCAGTGGGATTACTATTACCAATTTTGAAATATATAATCTTCCTAAAAACTCCTACTATGTATCTGGAACAGCAGATGCGACAAATACCACTTGGTTGAGTTGTGGCGGTATAGGTCCAAGTAGTGCAACTACCGCTGGTACAACATTCTATATGCTTGAGAATCGAAGAGGAGTAAATACATCTATCTCTCAACAAAAAGATAAATCTTCTGCCAATGCACTAGCCAAGGCTACCTACGTAGTTATTCATGGATTGGTAGGTGCTGTAACCGTGACGTGGACGGTGTATCTTGGCGAAAACAATACGAGTGACTTCAATATCAAACGGAATGGTAATTATAGGTATGACATTACTCTGAAAGCTACATTTGACGGATATGGTATGGCCAGTGATTCCAGAGTTATTGTTGGGGTTGATCTTAGTGAAGATGGGTGCGCAAACTGCTATCTCGCAGCCACAGATAATGCATGGTATAATTTCAATGCAACCGTAAGAGGTAACGGAGAGACGGGAGATTATGCAGCACAGCAGTATGGTTCGGGCATAAGTTTGATGCCCAGCAAAGTTACAGGAAGTACGGATGCTGTAACAATTCCCAAAAATCAAATAAAGGATGCTATTCTTGTGTGGGAGACAAATAGTGGAATCATTGCTTCTTTGAAATGGGATAATAGTTCCGGATATGTAAAATTCAAAACAGGGACAGCTAAAGGAAATGCCCTAATAGCTGTGCGAAACAGTTCAGACCAAATATTATGGAGTTGGCATATCTGGCGTACCGACGGAGTAAATTTGACAGAATTAAACAAAAGCCATGTCCTAAAGATAAAGACCAATACTAAGCGGGAATGGTATGCAAATGCATTTCCGGATGAAACAGTAAAAAAGATAGCTATGCGTGAGCGTGAATTAGTCTTGATGGAATGTAAATTAGGTGCGCTGTTAGATAAAACAAATAGCTCTCTTACATTTGCGGGGAATACTGGAGCTTTTAATTTGAGTTATCAGTTTGGGCGTAAAGATCCCTTTCCTTTGAATGATGTAAATCTGTCGAAGACTGATGCTTTTTATTTAAATGCTGTGGAGGCTACGACGACTGGGAGTACCATTCAAAATAATTTGGATTATAGTATTCAACACCCTGGTGTGTTTATTAAAGGAGATAATTGGATAAATAATGCAACGTTGAACTCTAATCAATGGAAAGTTTCGAATTGTTTGTGGGGTGACAATAATACGGCGAAGGGTAGTAGCAATAGTACAAATCCTCCTCCATGTACAATTTTGGACCCTGCTCCTTGGGGCACAGAAAATGAGAGTGGAAAAAAAACGATTTATGACCCTTGTCCTGCTGGTTGGCGTGTTGCTCCGGCGGATACTTGGACAGGGATTGGATATGGCAGTATCGGAGCTTGGTATAATTTATTGAATCTTGTTTGGAAGACGACAAGTGGCAGCAATTATTTCTTGTATTTTGGTGGAATGACAGGTACAAGTACCTTTTTACCGGTATCAGGTTTCCGTAATGCTACTGATGCGCTGATTAAAGGAATAGGAGCAAATGCATACTCGTGGATGTCATCCCCTTGTGGTCCGGAATATACAATGGCATGCGTTATGTATGCTGGAACTGACCAGATACATATAGCACATGCCGGAAAACGCTCGCTTGGGTTTACAGTACGTTGTGTCAAAGAAACATCTCTGTAAGTAAATAGCCTCATGCGGATGATGGTAAAGATGTGGATGGGAGTGTGGTAGCGAGCTAAATAAAGGAAGGGAAGTATCGGAATGGGGGCATTTTTATGCATCAGATTCTCTCCAAATAGCCAAGTCTAAACTATTTTATGGCGAAAATTGTTTATAATTTTTCTACTTCCTGATATAATTTTGATTGCGACGGCTGGCTGTGATTTTGCTTTGATTTCGGGAGTTTCGAATTGAACCCCATACTTCTTGTTTTTAATATCTTACCAATTTGGTTTTCGTCATTACCTGTCTAGCCATGCTCCTACCTTCTCTTTAAAGAAGAAAGTATAGAGGAATGCTCCTATCCAGCTTGTAAGGACTACCAGCAGGATTGCCATAAGTTTTTTTTCTTTCGGTATTCTCAGGCAACCTATTTCCCAGGCGCATCTTATGGTCAGAACTATTCCAACGACCCAAATAGCAAGAATATTCATACCTGTATAAATTAAATGAGAGATAGTAAATCGAGATATAAAGGCTTATATGGCAGTCTTAATCAAGCTGCTTTTTTACTTCATCTTTAGCTTTGTTATAATCCTTTTTTATTTCTTTTTTTACCTTTTCTGTACCTTGTTGCACGTCTTTCTTGGTTTCTTTCCAGGCATCTTTAACTTTGTCGGCACCATCCTCTATTTTGTTAGAGGCCTTGTCTAATGCGTCATTTACGTTTTCTTTTGCATTTTCAATCTGCTGTTCTGTCCGGTTCTGTTCTTTTTTGTCCCGACAGGATGATGCGGACAGTGCAAATAAAATTGTCAGTGTGATAAACATTATCTTTTTCATATAGTTCTCTATTTTTGCTTGTTATACAATATGCTTTAGGATTTCCGGTGGAGAAACCAGTTCTCCACCGGGATGAAGATTTAGACTTCATACTGTCGGAAGATCAAGTTATTTCTTTTCCGATTTTTTGTTTGAAGCAGCAGGCTTACTTTCTTTAGCTTTGCTTTGGGTACACTTTTTGCCACCCTTTGCTTCCATCTGTTTTTTTTCGTTCTTTGTTGTCATAAAATTTAGGCGGATGAACTCCAGCGATGCAAGCCGCTCCATCTGATTGCGGTCAAGGCCACGCGGGATTGCATAGTCTATCTGCTCGAGGCAGGCCTTGTAGCGGAACGCCGCCCCGCGTATAAGGCGTTGGATGGCTGCATTGGCACGGTAGTCCCATTCCCTGGCAAGTAACATGTGCAGGAAAGAGTCGATTGTCATTGTTTCTGCCATAGTGGAGGTTAGGCTTTCAGTGAAGGCGGCGGCCATGCCGTGCAGCTTCATACGGTTCATCAGTTCGATTGTCAACGTGTTGCGGTCTTTTTCGACAGCTATCGGTGCGGTAAGATTATTTGTTTCCATTGTTGTCTCTATTTAAATGTTTTAATTGTGCGAAGTAGGCTGCTCCGCGGATGTTTTTGTGGATAGATGTTACGGGGACCTCATCGTCAATGTCGTCTTTTGACAGGAAGTCTGCATCATCCCCGCGTTCAAGGATCCGCCTTATCTCCTGATATCCGTATAGGCGCAGTTGCGTGGCGCATGCGCTTGCCGCCACCAACCGTTCCAGCCCGAAGGTCTTCTCCAACGCCATGATGCCTCTGCATGAACGGAACGCCGCGGGAGGATACTTCTTGAGTTCCGCCACCTTGCGCAGATACAGCAGCAGGACGTTATCTGTCTGGCCGGCCCGTTCGTAAATCTGTTCCAGATCCTTTTCATAACTTCCATGACGTCCGGGCAGTCCGTGGGCATCCTTGGTCGTATAGGAGTATGGCGTGTCATCGCGCTGGTGTGTGGTCACCAGACGCAGGCCATGATATATTTCCAGCGTGTCCGCATCATAGACAATCTCGACACGTTTGCCTATATACTCTTTCGGTACGCTGTAATGGTGAAGCCTGAAGGTGACATAGCCGTTACGCATTACTGTTGCGGAGCGTCGCTCTTTCATCTGATGGCGTATGGCGGGAAGCGGGCGGAGGCAGTCGGACTCAATCTGCTCGAACTGTTCCCGTCTGGACTGGGGACGCCCGCTCATCCTGCGTCCGTTGAAGGCCGAGAGCGATTCGGATATGGCCGCATTCAGAGACTCCAGCGAGTGGAATACAAGACCCTCGATGTCAGCGTAGACGGATCGGTAAAGTAGCTTCACGGCATTCTCCACCAAGGCCTTGTCCTTTGGATGACGTACCCGTGTGGGGTATACGGTACATCCGTAGTGTTCGGCAAATGCCGCAAACTCCTCGTTGATTACCGGCTCGTTACGGTCGCTGCGGGTTACCGCCGATTTGAGGTTGTCTGGTACGATCGCCATCGGAACCCCGCCGTAAAAATGAAGCGCGTTCTCACACGCCTTAATCAAGTCCTGCCTTGACTGGGACCAGACCGCCTCACAATAGGTATAGTGGCTGCACGGAAGTATGGCCACGAACACTTCAACGCTGCGACATTCACCGCTTTCACTGTCAACGACTTCCAGTTTGTCACCGGCGAAGTCGATATACATCTGGTCTCCGGCATAATGCTCGACATGGCCTACGACATGTGTCACCATACGGTAACGCATGAGATAGTTGCCGAAACTGGCATGTCTGTATCCGTCAGGATGGGTCTCGCGGTACTCTTCGTACAGGGTTTTCACTGTTACGCCTCGGCGGCTAAGCCGGGCAGCATACTCAGGAAGGAGTGCCTCAAGCTCAAGCTGGCGTTGTGACGGTTCCCTGTTACGGCCAACACCTTCAGAGAACATTTCCTGGATGCGAGCGGAAGGCATGGCGGCCAACTCCTTTATCGGTATACCACACTCTTGAAACAGGCGCACATATCTGCGCACCGTGTTGCGGGAAAGCTCAAAGCTCCTGCTTATCTGCTTTATCCCCATCCCCAATGCGTAACATTGGAGGATGTTTGCTATCTTTGTTGTCATAGTAGAAATGATTTTATCCCACCGGTCAAGACGGGAATCAAATCTACGAAAAATCCCCTGCCGGGCATTGCCAAGCAGGGGTATTTTTATATTGGAATCAAGGGGTAGGATTATTTTAGCACAAGGGGCAGAATCGCTTGGTTTTAGGGGGCAGCTTACACTGGATTTTCCAGCATATAAGTCGATAATGACTCTATCAGGATAAAAAATACAGCTTAAAATTTTGTATTATGCCATAAAAACATTATGTTTGCACTGCATAATAATGTGGGATATGAAATTTGTTGATAGAATAGATGAAGCAGCACGACTGAAGGATGCTCTTGCAAGAGAGAAATCCTCGTTAGTTGTGATGTATGGTCGCAGACGATTGGGTAAATCAACGCTTATTAAAAGGGTGTTGTCAGAAAATGATGTATACTTCCTTGCAGACCGTTCGGAAGGTCAACATCAGAGGGCATTACTTGCAAAAGTGATAGCACAGGTGTTTCCTGATTTTGAGAAGTTGTCGTATCCCGATTGGGAGTCGATGTTTCGTGCGGTTAATTATCGAACAGACAAACGTTTTACTTTGTGTTTGGACGAATTTCCGTATCTTGTGGAGCAATCTCCTGAACTGCCGTCTGTATTGCAGAAACTTGTTGATGAGAAACAGTTGAAGTATAATCTGGTGCTTTGTGGTTCATCACAAAATATGATGTATGGGTTGTTTCTTGATTCTACTGCGCCTCTTTATGGTCGTGCTGATGAGATAATGAGACTTACCCCTATACGTTTACCCTATATTCAGGAGGCATTGAACCTTAATGCGATGAACGCTATTGAAGAGTATGCTATATGGGGCGGTGTGCCGCGCTATTGGGAACTGAGGGAAAACAGAATTTCGCTTGATGATGCCATGTGGCATAATATCCTTTCTGTAAATGGGACTCTTTATGAGGAGCCGGTAAAACTGTTTCAGGATGATGTTAAGGATATAGTCAAGACTTCGACAATAATGTCTTATATCGGTACTGGTGCAAACCGTCTTTCCGAAATTGCTGCACGATGCAATGAACCTGCAACTAATCTGTCGCGTCCATTGAAGAAACTTGTTGATCTCGGTTTTTTGGAAAAAGATGTTCCGTTCGGGATTGATGAAAAGAATGCGAAAAAGAGCCTCTACAAGATTGCCGATCCGTTTATGGCATTCTACTATCAGTTTGTTGTCCCTAATCGTTCGTTCATTGAACTTGGTCGTCGCTTACCCATAGAACAGGCTTTGACTACTCATTTCTCTGAGTATGTGAGTATGCAATGGGAAAAACTGTGTCGGGATGCCGTAACAGGAAATCTTGTTAATGGAGTAGTTTATGGCAAAGCAAAACGCTGGTGGGGCTCTGTTCTCAATGAGGATAAGAAGCCGGAACAAGTTGAATTTGACGTGATGGCTGAATCGCTCGATAAAAAGTATCTGTTGGTCGGAGAATGTAAATGGACAACAGGGGAGAATGGCAAACAGCTAACTGCTGAGCTTCTCCGCAAAGCTAATCTGTTGCCGTTTGCTAAGAACTACACTATCGTTCCTGTACTGTTCCTTAAGAACGCTCCGAAAGATGATGCTGGGAATGCAATGTTGTCGGAAAATGTTGTAGAGTTAATGAAGTAAAGAGATATCAAATTTACGATTTGACAGAGTTATTAGATGGCAAAAAAAACAATAAATAAAGAGCTTACAGGTGCACAGGACTTATACAATTTCTTGTTTGAGGCCTGTAATATAATACGCGGTCCTGTAAGCCAAGATAATTTTAAGGATTATATCACGCCTTTACTTTATTACAAGCGGATATCTGATGTTTATGATGAAGAAACAGAAGAAGCTTTAATATCAAGTGGTGGTGATAAGGAGTATGCATCTCTGCCAGAACAACATCGTTTTGTTATTCCTGATGGTTGTCATTGGCAAGAAGTCCGAGAGCGTACAGAAAATCTTGGAGCTGCCATAGTCGGTGCTATGAGGCAGATAGAGATAGCAAACCCAGATACATTGTATGGGGTGCTATCTATGTTTTCATCTCAGAAATGGACTAACAAAGCAATACTCAATGATAGCAAGATTCGTGACCTGATAGAACATCTATCAAAACGAAAACTTGGTAATAAGGATTACCCTGCGGACTTAATGGGTGATGCTTATGAAATATTATTGAAGAAGTTTGCCGATGATAGTAAGGCTCAAGCTGGAGAGTTTTATACTCCTCGTTCTGTTGTGAGATTATTAGTGCATATTCTCGATCCGCAACCGGGGGAAACTGTATATGATCCTGCTTGTGGTAGTGGAGGAATGCTTATCGAAGCTATACGATATATGCACGATGATTCTCTTTGCTGCGGAAGTATATTCGGACAGGAAAAGAATGTCGTGAATGCGGCCATTGCTAAAATGAATCTATTCCTGCATGGTGCATCTGATTTTAATGTAATGCAAGGCGACACATTGAGAGACCCAAAAATTCTTCAAGGTGGTAATATCGCCAAATTCGATTGTGTTATAGCAAACCCCCCATTTTCTCTTGAAAATTGGGGAGCAACGGAATGGAGTTCAGATAAATATAAGCGCAATATCTATGGCACACCGAGTGATAGTTGTGGTGACTATGCGTGGATTCAGCATATGATATGTTCTATGTCTTCCGGCAAGGGGCGTATGGCTGTTGTAATGCCGCAAGGTATTCTGTTTCGTGGAAATCAAGAAGCAGAAATAAGGAAACAATTAGTCGAAAGTGATTTGATAGAAGCCGTTGTTACATTAGGAGATAAATTGTTTTATGGAACTGGACTTTCACCGTGCTTTTTGATAATACGAAGAATGAAACAGGCTCATCATTCCGGACGGATTTTGATGATAGATGGTTCCAAAATTCTAACTCAAAAGAGAGCGCAGAATATTTTAGAAGAGAATGATATAGATAGGTTATATTCACTTTATCAAAATTACTCCGATGAAGAGGACTATTCTCGAATCGTTACATTGCAGGAGATAAGAGATAAAGAGTATAATCTTTCGCCCAATCGCTATGTGGTTTACCACAAGGAGGAAATTCGTCCTTATGCGGAAGTGTTGGCTGAGTTCAAACAAGCATACGCAGATGTGAAGCGATTGGAGAACGAATTTTCATTACTCATTAACGCATAATCAATATGGCAGAAAAAGTAAAACAATATCGTCTTCCTGATGACCCTATTACGCTCGATGAACTTAAAAGTTTCCTTTGGGCGGCTGCCACTCATTTGCGTGGTCAGATTGATGCTGCAGGATATAAAGAGTATATTTTCCCTTTGCTTTTTTTCAAACGCATTTCCGATGTTTATGATGAACAGTTTGAAGGATTTGTGTGTGAAGGAGGAGTTGAGTATGCAGGTATGCAAGTAGAAGATCTCCCCATCCGTATTCCTGATGGTGCGCACTGGAGAGATGTTCGTGAGGTGACGGAAAATGTTGGTAATAAATTAGTCGAAGCATTTATTGCCATTGAGCAAGCCAATCCTGCTAAGGAAATGGATGGTAGAAAAATCGGAGGATTAGAAGGTATTTTCGGACCTAAGGATGGCTGGACCAATAAGGCGAAGATGCCTGATAATATCATTACTTCGTTGATTGAGGATTTTTCTAAATATACGTTGAGCCTAAAGGCTTGTCCTGCCGATGAGATGGGGCAGGCATACGAATACCTTGTTGGAAAGTTTGCCGATGATGCCGGAAATACTGCTCAGGAGTTCTATACGAATAGAACAGTCGTTCAACTTATGGCTGAGATACTGCAGCCACAACCGAATGAAAGCATTTATGACCCAACTTGTGGTTCCGGGGGTATGTTGGTTAAATGTTTAGACTATCTTCGCAACAAAGGTGCAGAGTGGCAGAGTGTACAGGTGTTCGGACAAGAGGTGAATGGCTTGACTTCTTCTATTGCACGAATGAATCTTTATTTGAATGGAGTTGAAGATTTTTCGATTGCATGTGCAGATACGTTGGAGCATCCTGCATTCTTGGATGGCAGCCATCTTCGTAAGTTCGACATTGTTCTGGCAAATCCTCCTTATTCAATCAAAGAATGGAATCGTGAAAAATTCATGAATGATAAGTGGGGACGTAATTTCTTGGGAACGCCTCCGCAAGGAAGAGCTGATTATGCATTTTTTCAACATATTATTGCTTCGATGGATAGAAATACTGGTAGGTGTGCTATATTGTTTCCCCATGGTGTACTATTTCGTGATGAAGAATATGAGTTGCGCAAAAAATTAGTTGAAATAGATATTGTAGATTGCGTAATTGGACTTGGTCCTAATCTATTTTTTAATGCTTCTATGGAGGCTTGTATTATTATCTGCAAAAATAGAAAAGAAGATAGTCATAAAGGTAAAGTTATTTTTATTGACGCAAAAGGAGAGGTATCAAGAAAGAATGCTGAAAGTTATTTAGAAAATACTCACATCCAGAAAATTATTTCTGCTTATGAAAATTTTGAAGATATAGAATATTTTGCAAAAGTTGCTGATATAAATGATATAGATAATAATAAGAGTTTGCTTAGTATACAAAGTTATGTCAAGCAAAAGGAACAAATGAAATATACATTTTGGATGAATCACTCCCAAAATGGATTGAGGCTTCAAGATCAATGCATATCGAAGTTGCTAATCTTTTAAGTATGCTAAAATATGAGTAGGGTAAAGTTTGGAGATGTCGTTAAAGATGTGAAGATAAATATAGATCGTCTAAATAATCCGTATGAATACTATGTTGCAGGCGATCATATGGATTCGGAGGATTTAACCATACATAGGAAAGGATGTTTTACAACAGATGATGTTGGACCTGCTTTTATTCGTGTATTTAAACCAGGTCAGATTTTGTATGGTTCAAGAAGAACATATCTAAAGAAAATAGCAGTTGCTGATTTTGAAGGAGTATGTGCTAATACTACTTTTGTTTTTGAAACGAAAGATCCTCATGCATTTGAGCAACGTTTGTTGCCGTTCATTATGCTATCAAAGGATTTTACGACTTGGTCGATAGCTAAATCAAAAGGTTCTACAAATCCTTATGTGTTATTTTCTGATTTGGCTGATTTTGAGTTTGAATTACCTCCATTAGAGGAACAAAAAGTTCTTGTTGATAAATTATGGGCAGCCTATCGATTGAAGGAGGCTTATAAGAAACTACTTGTTGCCACTGATGAAATGGTGAAATCGCAATTTATCGAGATGTTTGGTAATCCTCTTTCTTTAAATCAGAAGAATGAGTTGAAAAGATTAGGAGAATGTTGTATTCTAAATCCAAGACGTCCTAACATTGCTCTTTGCGACACCGATAAAGTCTCTATTTTATTCCTATGCCGGCGGTAAGTGAGGATGGATATTTGGTAGATATGACTGACGAAGAATATGGAAAAGTAAAAAAAGGCTTTACATATTTTGAGAATAATGATGTCTTGTTTGCCAAAATTACACCTTGTATGGAGAATGGCAAAGGAGCTATTGTACATGGACTTACAAATGGTATAGGAATGGGATCTACAGAATTTCATGTATTGCGGCCAATTAACGGAATATCTAGTCTATTGGCTGTTAGCATTAACACGAATGCCTATATTTCGTGAGCGTGCTGCAAAAAATATGTCTGGAACAGGCGGGCAGAAAAGAGTTAGTGCTTCATATCTGGACCATTTTATGGTTGGATTGCCTGCGATGGAGGAACAAAGGCGTTTTGAAGCAATATATAGACAAGCCGACAAATCAAAATTTGAGTTGAAGCAGTGTATTGAAAATATCGATAAAGTCATAAAGAGTTTAATAAACGGATAGAATAAGAGAGATACGTTGATAGCTGCGGCTTAATTGGATAACAAATTTATTAATAATATGATAGAGAATCTGATTAATGACATAGAGCAGGCTATGCTGGGAGTTTTAAACAATGAGCAAATGAGTCAATTACGAAAGGTGCTAGATTATGCCTTTCGTGATATCAACGTGTCGTCTAAGAACAATGAAGAGTGCAGTGGTAATAGTGAATTAATAGATAGTTTTTTGTCGGCTAAACGAGTCGAAGGTTGTTCGGATAAGTCGATGCACTATTATCGAAGTACATTAAATAATGCTATCAGGAAAATAGAAAAAATATTCGCCATATCACTACTGATGACTTGCGTAATTACTTAAATGATTATCAGCAGACAAGCGGTGCTACAAAGGTTACGGTAGACAATATACGTCGCATTTTGTCAAGTTTCTTTTCATGGCTTGAGGATGAGGATTATATTGTGAAGAGTCCGGTACGTCGGATTCATAAAGTAAAAGTCGGAAAAACAGTCAAAGAAACATACTCCGATGAAGCGTTAGAACAAATGCGTGACCATTGCGAAGGTATTCGCGATTTAGCCTTGATTGATTTGTTGGCCTCTACTGGTATGCGTGTCGGGGAGTTGGTCAAACTCAATCGGAACGATATAGACTTTGAAAACCGGGAATGCATCGTTACCGGTAAAGGAGATAAGCAACGTCGAGTTTATTTCGATGCTCGTACAAAGATACATTTACAACGTTATTTGGCAGAACGGATAGATGACAATCCTGCCCTGTTTGTTTCATTATTAGCACCTTACGATCGCTTACAGATAAGTGGTGTGGAAATACGTTTACGTCGTTTGGGGCGTGAATTGAATATTCCTAAGGTGCATCCTCATAAATTTCGCCGTACGTTGGCGACAATGGCGATAGATAAAGGTATGCCTATAGAGCAGGTCCAGCATCTCTTAGGGCATCAAAGTCTTGATACAACATTGCAATATGCTATGGTGAATCAGACAAATGTAAAAAAATGTCTCACCGTAAATTTATTGGTTAGTATGTCGCAATTTATCGAGATGTTTGGTAATCCTGTTACGAATACAAAAGGTTGGAAGACTGCTAAGATTAAAGATGTCGCCCCGGAAATGCCTTCTAAAGAGCAACTATCTGGCAAAATCTGGCTATTGAATCTTGATATGATAGAATCAAATACTGGTAGGATAATAGAGAAGGTCTATGAAGATGTTGAGAATGCTTTATCTGTTCAATCCTTTGATGAAGGGAATGTACTATTCTCAAAATTAAGGCCTTATTTAAACAAGGTTGTGATACCAGATGAGCCTGGAATGGCAACGACAGAACTGGTTCCATTACGTCCAGAGCCTAGTAAATTGCATAAAGTATTTTTGAGTCATCTGTTGCGGGGTAATCAGTTCGTTAATTATGCAAATGATATAGCTGGAGGTACTAAAATGCCACGAATGCCGCTCACTGAGTTAAGAAACTTTGATTGTATCTTACCGCCAATGGACAAACAACTTGAATTCGTTTTCATAGCAGAACAGGTCGATAAATCAAAATTTGGCGACTTCAAATCGCAATTTATCGAGATGTATTATAATACTCATAATAAGCAAACCCTTGAATCGGTTTGTCCAATCATGAATAAGGGGATAACGCCAAAATATGTTGAATCTTCTTCTGTCTTAGTGATTAATCAAGCATGTATCCATTGGGATGGTCAACGTTTGGGTAATATAAAATACCACAACGAGGAAATCCCAGTTAGGAAGAGAATACTTGAATCAGGAGATGTTCTCTTGAATGCAACTGGAAATGGTACTCTTGGACGATGTTGTGTATTTATTTGTCCTTCAGACAATAATACCTACATAAATGATGGACATGTGATTGCCTTGTCAACAGATAGAGCAGTGATTCTTCCAGAAGTGCTTAATACATACCTTTCTTTTTAAATGATACGCAAGCAGAAATATACAGGCAATATGTAACTGGTTCTACAAATCAAGTTGATATCGTATTCTCAGATATCAAGAAAATGAAAGTTCCTGTTCCTAGTATGGATGAACAAATCTTGTTTGTTGAGGTCCTCACACAAGCCGATAAATCAAAATCTGTCATTCAAAAAGCTTTAGTATATTTGAATGACATACAGAGTGACGAATTAGGGAAAATCGCTTAATTATTAAATTGATAACAATAAAAACCATAGATATGTTTAACGAAGACAATACAGTGGAGCAAATGCTCATAGAAGCTGCAACCCAAAGTAGTTGGCAGTATGTAAAGTCACAGGATATACCTCGTAGTTCTGATTCTGTCCTTGTTGAATCATGGCTATTGGAAGCTCTTGTCAGGTTAAATCCAATAACACGTCAACAAGCGGAGCAAGTTATTTATAAACTCCGTGCTGCTATTACTTGTGGAGGTAATTATGATGAATTGGTGACTGCCAATGACCGTTTTCGTACATTATTATTTAATGAAAACACAGAGCCTTTTGGAAAGGATGGTGAATATATACCTATCAGATTCTTTAGCGAAGATGCGGTCGAAGATTATTGTGTAGTGACCAATCAATGGGAGTTTCCACGTAGTTCTGTTGAAGGAGGTAAACGTTTGGATTTGGTTTATCTGATAAATGGAATTCCGGTTTGTGTTGGTGAAGCAAAATCTCCTGTTCGCCCTCAGATAACATGGGCTGACGGAGCCATTGATATGCTGCATTACGAAAAGAGCATTCCAGAAATGTTTGTTCCGAATATATTAACCTTTGCTACAGAAGGTAAAGAACTTCAATATGCCGGCATCTGTGCCCCTGTTGACAAATGGGGACCTTGGTTTAATGATGAAAGTCGTCAGCATGGTACAATAGAGTCGGTTAAAAGTAACGTAATGGGGTTGGTTCAACCAAACCGACTGCTTGATATATATCGTTACTATAGTGTTTTTACAGGAACATCATCAGGCAAAAAATAAAAATAGTTTGCCGTTATCAACAATATATAGGTGGTGAAGCTATTGTTCAGCGTGTCTTAAATACATATCGAGAGAAACAAGGTCCGAAGAAAGGTCTTATTTGGCATTTCCAAGGTTCGGGAAAATCATGGTTGATGGTATTTGCTGCCCAAAAATTACGTTTGCAGAACGAATTACATGCTCCCACAGTTGTTATCGTTGATGACCGTATTGATTTGGAAGATCAGATAACGGGCGATTTTACTCGTGCTGATATTCCTAATATAGAATCTGCAAAGACAAAAGATGAGTTAGTTGCATTTTTCAAGCAGGATCAGCGCAAGATTCTGATAACGACAATTTTCAAGTTCGGAGATGTTGATAGTGTACTGAATGAAAGAGATAATATCATTTTATTGGTAGATGAAGCACACCGAACTCAGGAAAAGGATTTAGGACAAAAAATGCGCAATGCATTACCTAATGCATTTTTCTTTGGCCTTACCGGAACGCCTATCAATAAACGAGATAAGAATACTTTTCAATCTTTTGGAGCTGATGAGGATTTAGAGAAAGGTGGATATATTTCAAAATATACTTTCCAAAATTCTGTTGAAGATGGAGCTACGCTTGAATTGAATTTCCAAACAGTGCCGGTAGAGATGCATCTTAACGAAACTCAATTACAAGAAGAATTTGATGAACTGACCGATCAAATATCCGAGGACGAAAAGAACGAATTAGTAAAACGAACTTCTGTTGAAGCATTTTTTACAGCAGAGAAGCGAATTAACGATGTCGCACGTTATATTGTAAATCACTTCAAAGAGTATGTAGAGCCCACTGGAATGAAAGCTCAAGTCGTGGTATATAACCGAGACTGCTGTGTGAAATATAAGAAAGCGATTGATGCTCTTTTGGGTTCGGAAGATGCAACCACTATCGTTATGCATACGGCTGGCGATAAAGCTGATGAGTATAAAGCATACCGTCGTGATAGAGAACAAGAAAGAAAACTTCTTGACCAATTCCGTGATCCATTGTCACCGATTAAAATGGTGATTGTCACTTCAAAGCTGTTGACAGGTTTTGATGCTCCAATTTTGCAATGTATGTATCTTGATAAACCAATGAAGGATCATACGTTGTTACAAGCTATTTGCCGTACGAATAGAAAGTACAATGTTGATAAGAAATGTGGTCTGATTGTAGATTTCGTTGGTGTATTTGATAATGTAGCCAAAAGCCTTGCTTTTGATGAGGAGACGGTAAAAACGGTTGTAAAGAATATTGATGAGATAAAAGTGTTGATACCTCAATTTTTGCAAGAGTGTATTGACTTTTTTCCCTGGTGTAGACCGGACAATCGGTGGTTGGGAAGGTTTGCAAGCTGCCCAGCAATGTTTACTTGATGAGTCTACAAAAACGAATTTTGCAAAACATTTTTCACGATTGGCTAAAGCTTGGGAAACAGTAAGCCCGGATGCAATGCTGGCTGCTTATCAGGCGGATTATACTTGGCTGGCTCAGGTATATCAAAGTGTACGTCCTGTTAGTACCGGAGGATCACTCATATGGACTTTATTGGGTGCTAAAACCATTGAAATCATTCATCGTAACATTGATACAATTGATATTGGGACTCCACTTGAGGATCTTGTGGTAGATGGAGATGTAATTGATATGGTGTTGGAGCAAGCCAAAGACAATCCTAAAAAGATATTGGAAGTGGAAAAAATGCTTCGTTTGAGGTTAGGAGAGCATCATGGAGACCCCAATTACAAGGCATTTGCTGAGAAGTTGGATGAACTGCGCCGTCATATGGAGGAAAATCTTATAACTAGTATTGATTTCCTCCGAGGATTGCTCACCCTTGCTAAAGAAGTGCTTGAGGAAGAAAAAAACTCAAATCAACCTCTTGACAAGAGGGAACAAGCTAAAGCTGCTCTTACGGAGTTGTTTGAATCAATTAGAACTGAGGATACTCCTATCATTGTAGAACGTGTAGTTGCTGATATAGATGAAAATGTGGTAGCTATTGTACGTAAGTTTAAAGATGCTTTTAAAAGCATTACAGCTCAGCGAGAGATAAAAAAGAAACTACGTTCTATTCTGTGGGTTAACTACCAGATTAAAGATCAAGAAGTTTTTGATAAGGCTTATCAGTATATTGAGATGTATTATTAATTGGTTGATAAAATAAATTTGTTATGGCTGTTGAATCACACGATAAGAAACTTGATGACCTTCTAAAAATGGTTGAAGAAGGTAAGGCTCAATTACCCGACTTTCAACGTAGTTGGGTTTGGGATGACACGAAGATATGTAAACTAATAGAAAGTATCACATCTGGCTTCCCAATGGGTGCAGCGATGTTTTTGGCTAATGGTGGTGAGCATATCCGTTTTAAGTATCGCACATTTGAAGGTGTGGATTCTATATCAGAAGTTACACCTGAGTGGCTTGTGCTCGATGGACAACAGCGACTCACAACCTTATATCAGGTCTTGAAAAGTAAGAAAGCAACTAATACTCGATTAGAGACCAATCGAGATACAATTATCAAACGCTATTATTATCTAGATATTCGTAAATGTCTAGACTCTACTGCGGACAGATTGGAAGCAATCATATCTGTATCAGAGAAGAAACAGCTTACAACAAATATTGGTCGTGATGTAACGCTGGACTTATCCACAAGAGAGAAAGAATTTGAGAACCTGATGTTTCCCTTGAATATTACGTTTTCTCATAATGATACGGAAGATTGGCATTATGATATGGAGACTATTACAAAGGTGATAGAGAGTATAGAAATTTATTCCGTGATTTCTCACAGCAGATTCTTCGCCCAATTTTAGAGTATAACATACCTATAATTCAGCTTGATAAAGAAACCCCGAAAGAAGCTGTCTGCCAGATTTTTGAGAATGTAAACACTGGTGGTGTACCTCTTACGGTTTTCGAACTCGTCACAGCTACATTTGCTGCTGAAGGACATGAATTGAGAAAAGATTGGGAGACCATTCGTCATATTTTTGCTCAAAAAGTAAATGGCGAGCTATTGAAAGAAATCACTGGCGCTAATTTTTTGGCAGCAATGACTCTGTTGGTATCATATTATAAAAGAGTGGTTTCAGGTGATGATGAGCGTGTGGCTGTAACATGTAAGAAAAAAGACATTCTTAGGCTTGAATTGAAAGATTATTTGAAGTATCATGACGCTTTGATTAAAGGTTTCTGTGATGCAGCTGATTTCTTAGTACATCAGGGGATTTTCCGTTCCAGAGATCTTCCATATTCGTCACAACTTATTCCACTTGCTGCAATCTTTGCATACGACAACGAAAATAAAAAAATGTTGCATCTTGGAAGCAAACAGGAATTATTGTCTCGTTGGTATTGGTGTGGCGTAATGGGTGAACTATATGGGGGTGCCAATGAAGCTAGATTTGCAACTGATATAATGGGCGTATTCCGTTGGATGGAAGGTGGTGAAATGCCAGAGACTGTATATCGTTCCAATATACAACCAACTCGTTTATTGACCATGCAGACTAGGAATAGTGCAGCGTACAAAGGTGTTATGGCACTTATCTTACAAGATTCACCACTTGATTTTATGACAGGTCATCGTATGGATATAGCATCTTACATTGATGAAGATGCTGATATTCATCATATATTCCCTCAAACTTATTGCGAGAAAAATAACCTTCCACGTATAAAATGGAATTCTGTCATTAATAAGACTCCAATTTATGCATCTTCCAATCGTTCAATAGGAGGACATGCACCAAGTACCTATATTGGAACTATGGCAAATAAGGGATTAAAACAAGTTGAGATACAGGAAGCTATAGAGTCACATAAGGTAAGTTATGCTCATCTTGCATTAGATGATTTCAATGCTTATTTCATAGATCGAGCAAAACAATTGCTTGACAGAATAGAGCAAGCGACAGGCAAATCTGTCTCAGGAAGAGATAGCGAAGAAACAATCCGTGAATTTGGTGTTGCTTTAATATAGATAGCAATTTGTAACAAACTAGAAAAATATGATTAATAAATAGCTGAAAATAAATGAACTGGAGATTTTGGAAGAAAATATGTGCAAATAATTCGATGGAGGATGATAAACAAGTATCATTAACTCCTGCTCTGCTTAATCGTGATAGTGAAAGTGATAAGAAGCAGTATAGGAGTGTTTTGAATCTTGCACGAAAACTAGAAGAGAAAGACATATTGAACATTGCTCTTACTGGTCCTTATGGATCCGGTAAGAGTTCCATTCTTCGCTCTTTGATGAAAGACTATCGTAAATACAAATATCTTTCAATATCTCTTGCTACTCTAAAGTCACCATTAGATGATAAAAAGAATAAAATAGATATTGATACGATGAATAATCGTATTGAATACAGCATTCTTCAACAACTTATTTATAAAGAAAAACAAGAGACGCTTTATAACTCCAGATTAAAAAGGATTTATCATAAATCAACTTGGGCTCAATATGCTTTATCTTTTGCAATAATATTTTATATTGTTGCCTTAATTATTGTATTTGAACCATCATTTTGGAGGTGGATTGGATTTGCAATCGCTTAAGTAATCCAGTATTAAATAAATGGTCTGATATTTTTGCTCTATCATATATATTTGTTGCAACAATAATATTCGTTCAAAAGACTGTCAAATCATTGAGTAATAGTAAACTGAATAAGTTAAATCTAAAGAATGGAGAGATTGAATTAAAAGAAAACAAAGAAGATACATCCGTTTTCAATAAGCACATGGATGAGATTGTCTATTTCTTTGAGGTTACTGATTATAATGTTGTGATTATAGAAGATTTAGATAGATTTGATAATACGGATATTTTTCTTAAGTTAAGAGAGGTAAATCAACTCTTGAATCAGTCAAACTCTGTGGGGCGTAAAGTTACGTTCATTTATGCGGTTAAAGATGATATGTTTTTTGATGAAGAACGTACTAAATTCTTTGATTATATCACAACTGTAATCCCAATAATCAATTCTTCAAACTCGGCAGACAAACTGAAAGAGGAACTAGAGATAAAAGGCTATTCAGATCTTAATGTCGAGGTAATAGACAGTTTGGCTTTTTTTCATTGACGATATGAGATTACTGAAGAATATTGTCAATGAATATGCCCAATATAGAGAAAAACTTGATGAGAAACTTGATCAAAACAAACTTCTTGCAATGATTGTATATAAAAACTACCATCCAAAAGATTTTGCTGATCTGCATAAAGGAAAGGGTGTTTTGTATGATTGTTTGCATAAGAAAAGTGAATTATTGGTTGAGCGCAATAGACAGATTGACGAGCGTATTAATGGAATAACTAAAAAACTTCAATCTTTAGAAGCGACACATGCCATACAAGAAAAAGAATTAAGGCTGATTTATATTGAAGGGTATCGTAGAAAATTATCAAAACAAAATGAAAATAATGCCTTTTTGTTTTTTGTCGAAAACAATTTTATACCTCTTGAAGATATCGCAGAAAATGAAACGTTATTTAATTCCTTTATATCGCAATCCTCATTTCGATATCAATGTTTTAAGAGGCATCAAACTAACACATATTATGGTGTTAGATATTATTATGATATATTTGAAGATAGTTGCAATATTCAATTCAGTCAAATAGAGAAAATAGTTAATTCTACCTTTACCTACCATGAGCGATTAGAAGCCTTGCGAGAAGGGGAAAAAAGATATCGTGAACAAATCAAGATACTAGAATTATCTCGTAATAATCATTATGCTACTCCAATACAAGAACTGTTGCTGGATGTTGATATGCAGACGCATAAAATTTTTAGTGAACTCAATGTCTCTAAAATGCTTGAAGTTTTCTTGAAAGAAGGACTTATAAATGAAGATTACTTTGATTATATATCTTTCTTTTTTGGTAAGTCAATTAATAAGCACGACCATGATTTTATCCTTGAATTAAAACTTCGGCATAGTTTGCCGTATGACTATCATATAGATAAAGTAGGGCAGTGCGTAAAAAACATTCCTGATAAATGTTACAACGATGTAAGTATATTGAATATTCAGGTGGTCGATTGTATTTGTCAGCATCTTGAAGAAGCAAATAACTCAAAACTTCATTCGATAGCACAAGTTATTATGCATAATAAAAAGTGGGACTTTTTGATTGACTTCTATAAATCAGTTGAAGATTCAAGCTCGCTTTTCAACCATTTGGGCAGTATCGTTGATGGATTATGGAAGATCTTCGTGAAACAGAATTCCGATGAATTATTCGAGTCTTGGTTACGATTCCTCGAATTGAACCATTCCACCAAAGAAAGTCGTAACTGGTTGAATAAACACTTCGCATTTATATCTCATAGAGTAGATCTCATAGGTTTTGATACAATCAAACAAATAGTGTCGAATGGAAAACTGATTTTTACAGATATAGATGCAGAGTCTAGGTGTTTGCTTGAGTATGTTGTAGAAAACAAAGCATATATGTTGACACCAGAAAATGTTGTATGCGCATTTGTTCATTATCGAAATGAGAGGGTGGAAACATTGGATAATTATCCTTTAAATGTTACAATACTGAGGAGCTGTAAATCAGCTAAATCTATATCAGATTATATAGATGAATGTTTTGACAATGCACTAAATAATGTATTTATTACAGATACGGCAAAAAAAGAGAGTGTGGGAATTATTCTTGAAATTATTAATTCTGAGGATATAACAGAGGACACAAAACGCAAATACCTTTCTGGGCAACAGAATAAAGTTTCTCTTTCCGATGTTAACAATATACAGTGGGAGTTCGCTATTGAAGTTGATATAGTTATACCAGCATGGCCTGAGATATATGCATTTTATGAGAGTCAGAATAATGTAATGATTTCCAGTTTGCGAATATTCATTACCAAACATATTGATGAATTAACAGATATATCTGAATTGGATGATACTCAGAAAGAACTACTGGCACACAGTGCTTTATTGACATCAGATTTTGAAATTTTGGTATACGATAAACTTGTCAAAATCTTTGATGGAGTTACATTTAAGGATGCAGATATTAACAGTGTAGATAATGCTCATTTTAAGTCGTTACTTTGTGCTGATATGCTTCCATATAGCACATATTATACGACAACAATTAGAGACAATCATAGTGATGTACTTACTTATTATGTAGATAAGTATTTGGATGAGTGTATTATAGAAATAGAGGAGTTGCCTACAGATATGAGGCTATACAAGCATCTTATGAAAAATCCAAGAGTAATCGGTGAAAAAGCTCTAAGTGTAGTTCAATATTTTCTTCCTCATATTGTGTGGGATAATGAATTGGCAAATATCACTCTTCCTGTGTTGAAAAACAATATTGAAAAATTTGATTATGACATAGAGAAGAACATTTTGGTCGCCTCTACTAATTTGCCAGAGCGATTGTCTTTTTTGATAGACTTGGTTGAAAAGTTTAGAGATGATTTTGACATTGTGACAGAATTAATAGAGTCTTTAGGCGATTCTTATCGAAGTATTACAGATAAATCAAAAAAGGCTACTATAGAAAATAATCACATGAATGAAATGCTTTTAGGTAAGCTAAAAACTATTGGATATATCTCATCATATAGAGAAGATGATGATAAACTTCGTGTAAGTCATAAACGTAATCACTAAATCAAATGCAAGAGAATAGAGGAATTTATAACTAAAGTTATGGAAAGAAAAGGGATTGTTTGATAACGAATAAAATAAAGTCTCAACCGATAGTAATCCTATCCGATTGAGACTTTTCGTTTATTTACCCCTGTCCGAAAACTTCTGTATAATTACAGCAATACCAATCCCCAAAACAACCATAAGAATACAACCAATAACAGCCTTCCAAATCAATCCGGAATGCAAAATCTCTGCATTAGCTACTATCATGCACACGAAAAAAGAAGATAGAGCAACTACAATGGTAATCAAAATGTAGAATGCCGTATCTGGGATGGGGATGGTACTGTCGGCTTTCTTTATTCTTCGCTCGGCTTCCTTGCATTTGCTCTCAATCTGGCTGAGAAAATTGTATAGAAGGGTCGCACCGAATTCTACTGCTAACTTCTGTATTTCTTCAGAAATAATAGGTTTGCACTCATGTATAGAGTCGGATAGATTTTCAACTTCTGTTCTCAGCTTATATACGTTGTCATTCAGGCTGACAAGTTCCTTTGCGTTGATATCGAGTAAGTGGTTTTCTTCCTCCAGATATTCATTCTTGGGAGTGGATTTTATGGATTCCGCTTCACTCATTTCTGCGGAAAAATCAAATTTCTTTTTCATGTTCGGTTTCATGGGCTTATCGTTTTAATCCTGTTTTCAGTTTCTTTCCTAACGAACGACTGGCGGCATGAGCGCATCTGCGAGCCCATTGCAAATTGTCTTCATCCTTGTCTCTCCACGGAAGGTCGCTTTGTGAGCCTCCACCACCTCCACCGGTTGTTACGTTGGGGGTATCTATCAGTCCGACAAATATAGCTACTGCCATATCGGTAAGTTCCTGACAGTTGGCAATAAACCTGTAATCAAATTCGTCATTAAAACAGTCAAGTATTTTTTCCGGGATATAGAATTTGTAATCCTTACCTTCATGGCTGAGGGCATAGGAAATCATATCCTGACTATATGTGAGATATTGGGTATAGTCAATAGGAGCAACCTTATGTATCGCTGCCTGTTGAACGGCTTTGGGAGCATTATTTCTAATGACGGTAGCTGACTGATGGTGCAGTTTCTCCCATGTCGCAGGAAGTTTCGAGACCATCAGGTTCCTGCCGACTCCCAATTCGGAAGCCTTGTATTTGGTGTTTCCATTCATGAGAGCATATCCACGAAGAATACCTTTCTTGTCCTCTCTTTCATGGACGGTATAACCTTTCCGTATAAGAGTGTTCTTGTACTCATCCCATGACCATGATGGCATTGCTTTCAACACCTCCATACAGTCCCGATTTACTTGTGGAATGTTGCGATTTCTGATTTGTGCTGCAGTCGTCCAGCCACGTTTCTTTGCCACTCGCTCGGCGGCACGTTGCGCCCGAAGATGAATGTTATGGTCGTTGTTGATATTGCCATTTTCATCCAAACGGCAGACCGCAGCATGGAGGTGGGGAACTTCGCCTTTGGATTCTGTATGCAGCCAAACAGAGTATTTACTGTTAGCTAAATTGGTTGGACAGGAACGGATTTTTCCATCCTTGCCGGTAATCACCTGTTTGTCGAACTCCTCGGCGAAATCTTGCCAAAGTTTTTGCCAATCTTCGATGTCATAGAATTGGGTATGTTTGGGCGATGGACTCAACTCGATTCTGATAACGGAGTTCTTTATCGGGCGATGCTGGGATATGGTCAACTGCATGGAGTTCCATATCCCCATAGCGTCCGGTTCTGAGGGCAACAGATTGTCCAATACCCGATAAATTTTCTCCGGATGCTTCTTATGTTGTGATTCACCGGTAATGTAACGGAGGTCGTTGATGCCGTGCGATATGGCTTTGGCTTTTGCAATCATTCTTCTTCGGATTTAAGGTTGGACGGAATTTTGTTATGCTCTTTTACAGCATTCAGAAACTGGCAGACACTTTCGGCTACATTGCCAAGTTCCTTGAGCCAGCCGACCATGAACGGAATCTGATTGAACATTGCCATTCGTTGCTTTGTGGACATTCCGTGAAGTGCGGAGGTGTATTTTACGAGGTCTGCCCGACAATCGTCCAGATTCTGCAACAGGGCTGCTTCTTCTTTCGTAAGTCTCACTTTGGGCTTGAAGTTATAGGCACACGACAATAGGTAATCACTTATGGTCATACCGCATTGGGTAGCCATTGATTTTATATACTCTTTTTGAGTAGGAGTGACTTTCGCTCCGATGAAGACGTTTCTGGTTTCTTTAGAGGAGTTCGATGTATTTTCAATATCTTCTTTCATTTGAATCATTGTTATAATTGTGAATAGGTGCGAGCTTGCGAGTACCGCACCGGCGAGGGAACTGAGCAGGCAAGAGTGCCAGTGTACAACCGTAACGTAGTGAGGTTATACCTTGGCATATCTTGCAACAGATACCTGTTGATGCTTTCCGGCAAGCCATATTGGATGTACATACAGAATCGGCAGACGGATTTGAACCAGAAACTAAGATATTCATCTAAAAGAGGGGGGATAGAATGAATACCTTGTGTGCAACCCCTGACTACTTTGCTTTATTCTTATATATACGCCCCGACAATAAAGTAAAGTTGAACTCAATAATGGTATTCTGGATTGAAGGCATAATCTTTCCCTTCTTTTATAACCATTTGTTTGTCACTGAGCAATGTTGCGACCTTTACCGCCTTGTTATAACCGAGTTTTATACCCTGTAATCCGTAACCCTCTTGCAAGCGTTCTATATAATCATCGTAATTGTTGATGTTGCCATTGGCAAAAACGGCATTCAATGCTGGACGATGTACATTCTTTGGAATCTCCTTGTCCGGATCGAACGGTCCTTTGGTTGGTCGTCCGGTCTTCTTCTCTTTTGGCAGATAGGACTCTACCGGTTCGGGTATGGCTTCCTCGTTTATGCGGAAAGCGAAAGGTTCAAACTCACGGTCGCGGATATGCACGGCTTCGACCACGCTTATGGTCTTGTCCTCTTTATCCACCTCGATCTGCATAATGGTTTCCGCTTTATTGTTGAGTTCAGTGCCGATGTGACCACGAGCATGTTCGTCATTCTTGTTCTGATGCAGTACGGTATGGATGTGAATCTGTCTGTCGTCCGTCCACTGCATGAATTTGGAGATGATATCGGTAGATTCACCGGGAGAATTGATGTCATACAGGAAATCACGAATGCCATCTATGATGACCAATCCCAAATCCGGTATTGTGCCAATGGCCTGTTCGACTATCGCCAGACGTAGTTTAGGGGAGAACTTGCGTAGAGCCAGCATGAGCAGATTATCCGGTTTCTTGTCTTCCGGCAATTCAGCTAAACGTAGGATTCGTTTCAATATCTGCTGGCAATGATGTCGTCCTTGCTCCGTGTCGATGTACAGAATATTTCGCTTATTATCGGGAAAAGTGGACCGATAATGAAGAACGGTGCTGTTTCTCAATGCCGATGCGACTATGGCCGATACGTTAAAGGTTTTCTTGCTTTTGGCTTTTCCGATGGACGCACTGAAGTTTCCTAATGTACCGATAACAGCATCGTCTACCATCAGCACCACTGGCGACTGCTCGTAGGTATTCGTCACGCTCACGATTGAATCTTCCATGTAAACCGCCAATTCTTCACATGAAGGAGTCGTATTGTCCGTCTTCTCCATCTTTACCAGTTTTTCGGGTTCGGTTTACGACGATGGGATGCGAGCATGGACTCATTCTCTTCCTCAAAACTTTGCGGAGCCGGAGTCTTTCGGGAAGATTCCAGCCATCTATCCAGTTCATCACGATAGATGTAGAGATGTTTTCCTTGTTTTATAACCGGAATATCATCCTTTTTGACCTTGTAATAAAAGGTTGACAACGGCATTTTAAGATAGTTGCAAGCCTCCTGTACGGTCATGGGAACGTGCGTGTTCTCTTTGGTTTCGTACTGCTTGGAAAGTTTCTCCGTTAGCAGATTTTCCATACTTGCGATTCTGTCGCATAGTTCGCCCACCACAGTCGGCAGGTCGTTGAATGTCAGTTGGTCTTTTTTCCATATTATACTCTTTTAATCGTTTAATATACTGCGAACCAACTCAATGAAACCTTGCAGAACAATACAGACCGGATTAATTATTTCGTCTGCATGCGTTTTTTTAGTCTGAGTTACTATTATCTGTTTCTAAATGGAAGCGATAATCGCCTTTATCGGGCACGTCAATAGGAATCTGACTAGGAACTTGATCCCGTAAATTAAGTTTGAGATATTCAAGAGTCGCATTTTCGAGTTCGTGAGGAAATGAAGACTTGATAAAAATGGCTCTTTTTGCCAATGATACTCCCAAGCGTTCACCTACATTCCATGCCAGATGGCGAAGTCCCGGTGATCTCAGTGGATTATCTATATTGGAGCGAATGGGCTTGTATAAATCGGATCTATCACAGGCCATATACTCAATATTAGAAATGAGGATTGCAATAGCTTCTTTAGACAGATAGGGTGCGGTTTTAATAGTTACATATTCACGAATAGCATTCATGACTTCTACTTGTTTTTCTGCTTCTTTCTTTTTGATGTTCTCTCGTATTGTATCATAATTATCTATAACTGAATTATTGGGCTGTTCAATAGTTTGAATTTCATCTGCACAATCGGTTTTTATTTCGAAACCAGAGTCAGTAATAATAGGAGATTGCCGGTCAAAAGAAAAATTGATTGGATTCTTCGTCAACCATGTGTAGAAAAATCGTTGCAGTAGACCACACAATAGGATTGTAACCACAAGGCCGATTATAACTGGAGTCGTTATTGTTGTGGTATTGATTTTGTGATAAGTGAATAGGTAAGTGTCTACTGCCACATAGGCAATTACCAATAATGCAAGAATAAAACTTATCCTCTTGGTCCGAATTTGAGTATTATTTGTCATCTGCTGCAAGTATTTGAAATGGTTATATGGCAAAGTTATGTGCTATATTCCAGATATATATAATTAGTGATGACGAATCGCTCAATATTTGTAAAAAATAACGGTTAGAGTATGATTTCAGACTAAAAATCATACTCTAACCGCTTAAAAATAGGGATAAGTGGCTGTCAGTCCTTCCGTGTCAAGGTAATCTTCTTGCTAGCTTCACGTTTGTTGGCATCCACTACTTTGATATACCTTTGAGTGGTGGTGATACTCTTGTGTGCCATGATGCTCTGTATGGTGCGGATGTCCGTTCCGGCAGCTGCTTGTAGCGTTGCAAATGTTCTACGATACGAGTGAAATGTTATGTTCTTGGTAATTCCGGCAGAACGAATCCACTCTTTCATTGGGATTTGCGTCCAACTACGCATAAGTCCCTTGAATACCAAACCTTTCTTTTCAGAATTATAGCCTATCAATCCCAATGCTTCTTCACTAATAGGAATGATATCTTCCGCTTTGTTTTTTTGTGTAATGATATGTACGCATTTCCCTCCGGCTGAGTAGTCTACAATATCTTCCCAGCATAGTGCGAGTATATCACTGATACGTAAACTGGTCATACATGAAAACAGCGATGCTATTTTCAGAATGGGCTTCTTGCACGGTGTTTCAGCCAACTTGTACAGTTCATCTACAGACAGATACTCCTTGACTACATCCTCTGTTTCAATCTTATCCAAAAAATCATTGACATTGGTCTTTATCATTCCATTGCGGTAGAGTATTTTCAGGAATCCCCTGAAGGTAGACCAGTATCCCGATGCGGAGTTTCGTGTTATGCGTCCTTTGCGTCTCAGTTTTTTAGCTGTGAGCAGATACTCCCGAAACTTGTTGCAAAGGTCTATGTCAATCTCTTCAAAAGTACATTTACCATGTACGAAGTTGTTGAAATGCAGATAGACAAACTCCCATTTCTGGTCATGCTTACGGAGTTGCTTGCGATAATGCTCCAAGAAGTCTGCCTTGAGTTTGTACTTGTCAAAGAAGTCATACCGTTCATTGACAACTGACTCGAACCTGCGGCAACGGATGGCTTCGGCTTTCTCGGTCATTACCTCGTTGAAATTCTGTTCTCGTTTGTTTCTCGGATTGGCATAGACATAGATGCCAAGCGATTCATGACGGATAACTTTCATAGTCTCTTTGTCTCGATACCCAGGATAATAATCTAGATAGAAAGACATCATTCTACCTTTTAACGGACGTGTTCTCAACGTTACTGTTTTACATTCATGCATACTAATATATTTTTATGGTTATTATTAATTCGCTGGCAAAACTCTGTAATGTAATCATGCAGATTATCTACAGCAGAGATTAATTTTTGAATAATTAATGGATAGCGACAAATTAGATTATTTGTGAACACCCATAACCCTGTCAAACTCTACTTTTAGGAATCGGACGAACCGTCCGTTCTTCTCGCAATTGATCTGATGGAATTGCAGAATTCCGTAAACAGAGTCGCGGGAGAGTTTGAATTTTTCCATAGCCTCCTTGACGGTATAGTATTCCGCTTTGCTCTCCTGTTCTGAACTCTTCGAGAGGTCGAAGTGGAGCTTTGAGTAGAATATCTGCCCATGTTCCTTCTTGGATGGGATATTGTTCCGATACACCTGCGAACGGATGGCGACGCGTGTCATACCGTATTTTTCCTGAATATCTTCCGGTGTGTACCATTCGGTCAAGTCGGAATCCACCTCGTATTTGGCAAAGGCAGCATCGATATGTTTCTTGCTATAATAGTTGAATTGGCGTATTCGTACCTTCGGAACTTTGTGCTGCCGTGTATAAGTCCACACCCATTTGGCGTTGACCTTATATTTCTCTGCAATTTCTTCAGCAGTGTAATACTCAGTGATGTCGAAGTCCTCTTTAGGCATGATGCGCTCATACGGTTTGGTTTTCATCATTAGTTCGATGTCAGCACGACGAATGAGCGACTTCTTACCACTGATGCGTGAAGCCCGAAGTTTGGATTCCTTTACCAATTTATATATGTATTGTCTGGTTACGCCCATCAACTTTGCTGCTTGGGCAAAAGAGAAGAAATCCTGTCCCTCGGCGGCTTGTCGAGGTTGTAGCAACTCTTGCGAGCGTTTCAACTGCCGCTTGCGTTCCCGGATGCGTTCTTTGTAGCCAAGATTGGAACACTGATGGCTACAATAGCAGGTCGTTGTCTTTTGAGCTATAAATGGCTTTCCACACCATTGACAAATCTTTCTTACTTCCATATTTTCCTCGTTTATATTGGGGATAATTTCTCCTTATTTCTCCCGGATTTTGTCAACACATGTAAACCATTGTCAACACACGTCAACTAATGCGTCATTGTGACATTCGGGCTAACCGTGAATTTGTGTCGCGGTAGAAATATGATAGAAAAATATGGATAAAAACCGTTACTACCAAATAAGGATTAGAAAGTGTTAAAATAGAAAAGCCGCTGAAATACAGCGACTTTATTCTAAATGGTTATAGTTGATTATGGCTGTTTATAAGCCATCATTTGCCGATGCAAAAATGTTGAAATATATTTTGTAGCACCATATCATTCGTCACCTCCCCGCGATGTCGCTCAAATGGAAGATGCATTCCCTGATGTCCTGGGCCACGAAGTCCCCTGAAAGATTGTTTGCCAATCCCTGTTGTACGCGTCTGATGGCTTCTAAAGCATGCGTGAGGGCTTCGTAATGGCGGGCATTGGTCACTATCACGTCGTTCTGGGTTATCGTAGGCAGATTGGCGGCGGCTATAAGTTTCTTCTGAAGCACATCCGTATTTTGCCTTTTCTTGGCGGAAATAAAAATACATTCGGCGTCAGGAATGATGGAAGAGGCCGCAGAAAGCACCTCATCAGAATGAGCCGTGCCCGACAAATCCGATTTGTTGAATACCAATATCAAATGCTTTCTTTCCAGACGCGGAAGTATCTGCCCCGATAGCTGATTCATTTGCGACGTTGCGTCCGTTGCATCAATCATCCAAAGCACGATCTCCGCTTGTTCCAGTTTTTGGAACGTGCGCTCTATGCCCAGACTCTCAATCGTATCATTGGTTTCGCGGATACCTGCCGTGTCAATGAAACGGAAAGTAATACCGCCGATATTGGTCGTGTCTTCAATCACGTCGCGCGTAGTGCCGTGAATGTCGCTCACGATAGCCTTGTCCTCGTTCAGCAATACATTGAGAAGCGTTGATTTCCCGGCATTCGTTTCGCCGATGATGGCTACCGGTACGCCGTTTTTGATCGCATTTCCTACGCTGAACGAATGTACCAGTCGGGAAATGACCCCCTCGATATGATCCGCCAATCGGCAAAGTTCCGTTCTGTCCGCAAACTCCAACTCTTCATGGTCGCTGAAATCCAGTTCCAGCTCAATCAGTGAAGTGAAGTGTAGCAACTGGTTGCGTAGCTCCGTAAGCTCCTTGCTGAATCCGCCACGCATCTGGCTCATGGCAAGGCGGTGGGTGGCGGCAGATGAAGAAGCAATCAGGTCCGCCACGGCTTCGGCCTGGCTCAAATCCATCTTTCCATTGAGAAAGGCGCGTTGCGTGTATTCCCCCGGTCCCGCCAGGCGGCAACCGTGCTTGATGAGCAATTGCAAAACCTGTTGCAAGATATAACTCGAACCGTGGCAGGTGATCTCCGTACTATCTTCGCCCGTGTAAGAGTGCGGGGCGCGAAACAGGCTGACAAGAACCTCGTCGATAATTTCTTCTCCATCGTGTATCTTCCCGAAAGTCAGTGTATAAGGTTTGCAATCTGCCAGCGCTTTACCGGATTTTGCCGGGGTGAAAATGTGGCTGGTGATACGAATGGCGTCCGCTCCTGAGACGCGAATGCTTCCGATTGCTCCCCCTTGGGCCGTGGCAATGGCACAGATGGTATCCTGATTCATCATAAAAATTGTTATTTGAGTTGCAAAGATAGCCTTTTGGGGCAAAAAAAAGAACGCGATTGTATATTACTTACTCTTTTTTATTACATTTGCTCAATTTTCGTAGCCTTTACATGATACACTTTGTTATTATGGCGCAAGACAAAATAAAAATGCATGATTCCGCTTCTCATACTACCGAGAAAGACGAGAACACGGAACTACTGAAAGAGAAATTATTGAAGGTCAACTCCGTTCTGGCTGCTCATCAAATTGCTCTCTGGGAGATAAATATCAATACTCTGGAGTGCACTTTCACTCAGGAATATTTCGAAAGTTTAGGCTTGGATAAAGTCGGCATCTGTTATCAGAATTTGGAAGAGTTCTGTAGCTTTGTGCATCCCGATGATAAGCATTTGGTGTCGTTGGATGGCTTTCAAAAGAAATTGGATGGCTTTGAAGAGTCCAAAGTCTTACGCGTGCGTTGCGTAGGTGCGCATGGCGAAATAGTCTGGTTGGAGGACCACCTCTTATCTGTAGAGAAAGATAGAAGTGGAAATCCGAAAAGCCTCTTATGCTATACCGTGAATGTCACCGGGCAGTACGAACGCGAAACGCGCATATCGCGCATGGAAGAGCGAAACCGGAAGATAATACAGGCATTGCCTGAATTCATCTTCATCTTTGATGAAAATTTCTTCCTCACCGACGTGTTAATGTCTTCTGACACCATTTTGCTCCATCCCGTTGAACAGCTACGGGGAGCGGACGGGCGCACCATCTATTCTCCCGAAGTCAGCGACCTGTTTCTACGGAACATACGTCAATGCCTCGAAGACGGGGAGTTGAAGGAGATAGAGTATCCCCTGGATGTGGATGATTGCGAAAGGCATTATTTCCAGGCACGCATCGCTCCGTTCGAAGATAATAAAGTGATGGCATTGATACACGATATCGGTGACAGGGTGCAACGCTCCAATGAACTCATCGAGGCGAAGCAGCGGGCAGAAGAGGCCGACCGCATGAAATCGGTGTTCTTGGCCAATATGAGCCACGAGATCCGCACTCCTTTGAATGCTATCGTGGGATTCTCTGAAATCATAGCTTTGACGGAAGATGAAGTGGAGAAAGCCGAATACCTGAACATCATCCAGAAGAATAGCAACCTGTTGTTGCAACTCATAAATGACATTCTGGACCTTTCCCGTATCGAGTCGGGAAAATCGGAAATGAACTTCCAGTTGGTCGAAATGACCGGACTGATTGACGAAGTGGAGAAAGTGCATCGCCTGAAAATGAAAACGGGCATCCGACTGAATGTGATATGTCCCGATGAGGAAATCTGGATTATGGTGGACCGGAACAGGATTACGCAAGTGCTGTTCAACTTTCTCTCTAATGCCATTAAGAATACCCATGAAGGGGCCATCACCTTGGGGTTGGAGGTCTGCGGAGAATGGTTGAAGGTGTATGTAACGGATACCGGTTGCGGCATTGCGAAGGAGAAATTGCCCTTGATTTTCAACCGTTTCGAAAAGCTGAACGATTTTGTTCAGGGCACGGGTCTGGGGCTCCCCATCTGCCAGAGCATCGTGGAGAGATTGGGAGGAAAGATTTCCGTAGAGTCCGAAGTAGGAGTGGGGAGCACTTTCGTGATGACCCTTCCTTACCGCCAGTTTGTGTTGGGAGCGGATGGTGAACCTGTTGAAATCAATGCCCACGTAGAGCGAAGATCAGACGGCAGGAAGAAAATTCTGATAGCTGAAGATACGGAGTCTAACTTTATGCAGATAAACATTTTGCTGAAGAAGGACTACACCATTTCGTGGGTTACCAATGGCGAAGAGGCCGTAAATAGTTTCTTGCGTGAGCGTCCCGACCTGATATTGATGGACATCCGCATGCCGGTGATGAACGGTATTCAGGCTACGGAAAAGATACGTACCATTGACATCGATTTGCCTATCGTTGCGGTGACGGCCAATGCTTTCCTGATAGAACAACAACAAGCATTAGCCGCCGAGTGCAATGATATTATTGCCAAACCATATACTTACGAAAGATTGAAGGAAACAATCATCAAGTATATTTGAGTGGGTGTTTCTTAAATTCTGTCCAGTACGGTTTTTATCAAAGTGTCAATCGTATTCTTGTAGCCCGTATTGGCTTCTTTAATCAACCGGTTGGCTATGACCATGCATACCGTGGTCGCCTTATGTCCCATCAGGCGGCTCAAACCGGCCAGTGCGGAGCTTTCCATCTCGAAGTTCGTAATGCGATAGCCATTGTATTCAAAGTTCTCGATCTTTTCATTTTGCTTCGGGTCGGCCAGCGGAATACGTAGTTCGCGTCCTTGCGGGCCAAAGAAACCACTGGCGGCAATCGTTACACCGCGTACCATATTGTCTCCGGCAATGCGCTCTATCAGTTCGGCATTGGCGTCGATCACGTACGGAGCAGGTGCGCACATATTCCCCGACCATCCCATGTGGTTCAGGAATGCACGCTCAAATGGCAGGTCGCACACTTCATTGCGCCCTGAATAGAAGTTCAGCAGGCCATCGAAACCAATGGACTTTTGCGAGCAGATAAATGTACCTACGGGCGTATTCGGTTGCAAACCGCCACAAGTACCGATGCGCACCAGTTCTAACTGGCGAAGTTGGGGCTTTTCTTCACGTGTGTTGAAGTCGATGTTGGCCAAGACGTCCAGTTCGTTCATCACAATGTCGATGTTGTCGCAACCAATACCCGTAGAAACCACCGTGATGCGTTTGCCCTTGTAGGTACCTGTAATGGTTTTGAACTCGCGGCTTTCCACTTCACATTCTTTATTCTCAAGGTGTGAGCCTACCAGTGCCACTCTGCCCGGGTCGCCCACTAGGATTACTTTGTCTGCCAGCCACTCGGGCTTTACGTGCAGATGAAAAACTGAACCGTCATCATTGATAATAAGTTCGGAAGATGCAAAATACTTTTTCATATTCTGGATTTTTTGGTTGATACGTTTATAAATAGAAAACGCCGGAACGGGATTACTGTTCACCGGTTCCGACGTTTTTCTGGGGCTATAATTCTACCGGTTATTTACTCAACGGCTGATTTGAGTTGTTTCCCGATGGTTTGGCTATGGTTTCGCGCATGGAAGTATCAGCTTCGATGTTCTTCATCCGATAATAATCCATGATGCCCAGGTTGCCGTTACGGAATGCTTCTGCCATGGCCTTAGGTACTTCGGCTTCTGCCTCGATCACCTTGGCGCGTGCTTCCTGAGCTTTCGCCTTCATTTCCTGTTCGCTGGCCACGGCCATTGCACGGCGTTCCTCAGCTTTGGCCTGGGCGATATTCTTATCGGCATTTGCTTGGTCTATCTGCAAAGCCGCACCGATGTTCTTACCTATATCGATATCAGCGATATCAATGGACAGGATTTCGAAAGCCGTACCGGCATCCAGACCTTTGCGGAGCACAAGTTTGGAGATTGAATCCGGGTTTTCCAATACTGACTTGTGGTTTTCGGACGAACCGATGGAAGAAACGATACCTTCGCCTACACGGGCCAGGATAGTGTCTTCACCGGCACCACCCACCAACTGGCGGATATTGGCGCGTACCGTTACACGGGCTTTGGCTATCAACTGGATACCATCTTTTGCCACGGCCGTCACGGGAGGAGTGTCAATCACCTTCGGGTTTACCGACATCTGAACCGCTTCGAACACGTCACGTCCGGCAAGGTCGATGGCGGTGGCCATCTGGAAGGACAATTCGATGTTCGCTTTGGAGGCGGAAACCAATGCATGAACCACTCTTTCCACGTGTCCGCCGGCCATGTAGTGAGCCTCCAGCTCGTCGCGCGTGATGTTGCTCAGTCCGGCCTTGTGCGCTTCAATCATGCCCGGCACGATGATGTAGGGGGGCACGTTACGGATACGCATTAGAAACAATTGCACCAATGAAATCCTGACTCCCGAAACTTTGGCGGACAACCATAGGAAGAAAGGAACATAGTGGAAGAACAGTACGATGAAGATAATGCCTCCTATTACAAGAAAGGCAGTTAAGTACATAGAGTCTACGTTCATGATTTATACGATATTTAAGTGTGAATACTAATCTTTTATCTTTTCTACCAAAATCACACCGTCTGTGATGCGGCTTACGATGATAGGAGTCTTCTCATTCAGGAAGCCATCCATGGATTTCACTTCCACAATGTTGCCGTTAAATTCAGCGTTTCCAATCAATGCCAGACGTGTGAAAGCTACTCCCGTGTCACCGACTTTCACTTGGTCTTCGGCCGTACGGTCTACTTTGGATGTGATGTTCTTTTTTAGCGCAATCTTGTCCAGCGTTTTGGAGCGCATGAACAGGACCAGCGAACCTATGCAGGCTATTGCCGATATGCCGAGCGTGATGAACCCGCCTGTGGTGCCCAGATAGGTGAAAGCGTAGTAGTTGGCAAAGATGATGCAACCACCTGCCAGGAATCCGGCTACGCTGATGCCCGGGATGACGAACAGTTCTACCAGGAACAGGATGACCGCCGCAATGATGAGTACGATGATGATGAGTATGTCCATAATTTTTTTATTTAAAGGATTGTTTTTCTGTATTACGCACTTCAATGGCGGCCTTCTCCAATTCAACTGATAATTGTTGTATCTGTTTTTCCAGGTCGAGTATGGCGGGAGCCAGTTTGGCTTTATCGTTTTCTTTGGTGCGGGAGTATAGGGAACGTTGCTCTTCTAATTTTTTTTGCTGCTCTTTGAAAGCCTTTTCTAATTGGAGGTATTTGCCGAACAGGTTTTTGGCCTGAGGAGATTTGAAATCACTTTGTTGATAATAAGTATTCTGGTCATCGATTACAAACTCAAACTCATGACTTTTCTTGGTTTGTGGCTTTTCATTGAATGCGGCTTGTAGTCGATGTTTGGCATCGGTTACGGCATCCTGATCCGTCCACGTTTCTCTCAGAGAGTGAATCCGGGCAAGTCCGATTGCTTTTTTTCGGGTCCATTGCTTCATAGTTATATACCCGTTTGGAAGAATTTGGAATGAATACATAGATACAAACCTTTCCTTCCGGCTGGTAGCGGTCGGAAGCAAACCATCCGAGATTATTATATTCGTCGATAACAAACATATAGTCATTATAGGGAGAGTTGAACGGCATACCCACATTTTCCGGAGTGAGGTAGGTGTTCGTATTGGTATTGTAACGGGTGACGAATATGTCGTAACCACCTATCGAATTTTCACCATCAGCGGCATAATAGATAGTGATGCCATCTGTCAATACATACGGATAGTTGGCATTGATGGAATCATTTATACTACCGGGTAGTAAGCTACCCTTACCCCATTCACCCTGCATTTTGTTACGCGAGAGGATGCTGAGTTTGCCGTCCGGTTGGCGCTCACCATAATAAATCTTATTGCTGAGTTCCGTTTCATATACGGTAGCTTCAACTTCTGCCTCATCCTTGAAGAAATCGTTGTACATGAATAGTTTACCGGACTCAGGACTGATTTTATAAGCTTCCAGAAAACGACCTTTGTCTATTACGATGCTATCGATAATGCAAACTTCTTCAACCCCTTTCAACATACGGAAATTGGCTTTACTTTTCTCCAATAGCTTTTCGGCTTCTGCGGTCGGCCTTTTCCGTTTGGCTAGGTCGCTGATGTAGTCTTCGTAACATTTGATGGCATCTTCAAAGCGATACAGGTCATTGTAATTTTGCGCCAGATAGAGTTGTCCGCTGGGCACCCGTCTTTTTTACGGCGGTTTCCAGATATTTCAAAGCTACTTCTGGTTCTCCTGTTTCCAGGCAACATACGCCGTACCATAAGTTATAATTTCCATTTGCCGGTTGTGTCTTTACGAGTTTCTGGAAAATCGGTTTGGCTTTCTCGTATTGCCCTTGGTGGTAGAAAGCTCTCGCTTCCTCCAATGTCTGTGCTGATACACCGACTAATGTGAGACAAAATAGAAGGAGTAAAATATATCTCTTTTTCATACTAGTTATCCAATTTACAAATTCGAATGTTCAAAAATACAAATTAATCGGGAATAATGCTGATTTCCGTTATTCTATTATGTTAATTCTTCTTTAAATCATTCTTTTCTCTTACTTTTGCAACCGCAAAGAATAAAGACTACAAGCTACATGAGCTACGAGCTACAAGTAGCTGCGTAACGTCCGCATGGAACTTGTAGTTTGTAACATGTAACTCGTAGCAGAATCATTATGGCTCAATTCACTGAAGAAGAGAAAACCGTCCGCCGCATTGAAAAGCGGTTTAGTAAAGGGCTGGTAGAATATGGTCTGATAGAGGATGGGGATAAGATCCTTATCGGACTCTCGGGCGGCAAAGATTCTTTGGCGTTAGTGGAGCTATTGGCAAGACGCGCCCGAATTTTTAAGCCCAGGTTTGCGGTGATTGCCGTCCATGTGGTGATGAAGAATATTCCGTATCAGAGTGACCTGGCATATCTTCGTGAGTATGTAGAGTCATGGGGAATTCCTTTTTTGTATTGTATGAAACGGAATTTGATGCAAGTACAGATACACGCAAATCACCTTGTTTCCTTTGTGCATGGAATAGGCGCAAGGCCTTGTTCACGGTGGCTAAGGAACAGGGATGCAACAAGATAGCATTGGGACATCATATGGATGATATTCTGGAAACGCTATTGATGAATATCACTTTTCAAGGGGCATTCAGTTCTATGCCGCCCCGCTTGGTAATGAAGAAATTTGATATGACGATTATTCGGCCGATGTGTTTGGTACATGAGGCTGATTTGCTGGAACTGGCCCAAATAAGAGGGTATCGTAAGCAGGTGAAGAATTGTCCTTATGAGGCGCAATCTCACCGTAGCAATATGAAAGATATCCTACATCAGTTGGAAGCTATGAACCCGGAAGCTCGCTATAGTCTTTGGGGAAGTATGGTAAATGTTCAGGAGGAACTTCTTCCTCAGAAAATTGATAATTTAGATTAATCACCCTTTAAATATTCATCATTGAAATGAAAGGTCTTTATACGATTCTGCTTTTAATAGTGTCTAATGTCTTTATGACTTTTGCATGGTATGGTCATCTGAAGTTGCAAGATATGAAAGTGATCACTAATTGGCCGCTTTATGCCATAATCTTATTTTCATGGAGCATCGCCCTTGCGGAATATTTTTGTTTGGTTCCGGCCAATCGTATCGGGTTTATAGGTAATGGCGGTCCTTTCTCGCTGATACAATTAAAGATTATTCAGGAAGTAATTACACTCATCATTTTTACGGTGTTTACTACGGTTCTTTTCAAGGGCGAAAGTCTGCATTGGAACCATTTTGCGGCATTCATTTGTCTGGTACTTGCGGTGTATTTTGTATTCTATAAATAGATAATTTATTTAAATTCTTATTTCTTTGATATAAACCGTTCCATCCCTTTCGTATAGTATGTTTGAAGTTCTCCATTCCCATCTGTGTAGATAAAGCAGGCATCAATATCTGGATGGGCATTGGCAAAACGTTCGGCTTCTTCCAATCCCATCACCATGAAAGCGGTAGCATAAGCATCAGCACTCATGCAATCTTTGGCTATTACCGTGGCGGATAAGATGTTGTGTTGTACCGGATATCCCGTTCTTGGGTCGATGGTATGTGCATATTTCTTTCCATCTTTATAATAGAAATTACGGTAATTGCCTGAAGTAGCGATACCCACACCTGTTACACTCAGTACTGTTTGTAATTCCTGATTGATAGAAAGCGAATCATCTACCGGTTTGTTGATACCGATGCGCCACAAATCTTTCTTTGGATTTTCTCCCTGAGCTACGATTTCTCCACCTATATCTACCATGAAATTCTTAATGCCTTTCTTTGCGAGAAATTGTGCTATTACATCTACGGCATACCCTTTAGCAACGGCACTACATGATAGCATCATGCGTTTATCCTGCTTCACAACCTTTCCCTCATTGGATAGGGCTACTTTGGTATATCCCGTAATGTCCAGCAGACTATCTATCATGGTCGAATCAGGAAATGCGCCTTTCTTGAAACCAAACCCCCAGGCATTGGCCAATGGGGCAACCGTAATGTCGAATGCACCATCCGTTTCTTCGGAAATTTCCATACTACGATGGAATACATTCGTGAAAAAAGTGTCCGGTACAATATCCTCGTTGCGGTTGATTCGCGTAATTGTGGCCGTATCATTGAAAGGGGACAGAGAGCCGTCAAACCTCTTCAATTCTTCGTCAATTTCAACTTTCAAGTCACCATCATACTGATAGGTTATATTATAAACCGTGCCGAATATCAATCCGTTTATTGTATAATAAGGTTGCGTACGGTTGTGACGCGCAAGTATCCAGATTGTTCCCAGTACAAGTAGGGCAATCCATAAGAAATTTCTCTGTGCCTTCTTTTCCATAAGCGAAGTTTAGTTGAAAAACAAGTGTTCTATTAATATTTTGGTTCCGATGATAATCAGGATAATACCTCCCCAGAGCTCTGCCCGTAGTTTTCGTGCAATGCCACATCCAAAGCGGATACCGAATAGTAATCCTATAAGAGACATGGCGAAAGATACAAAGCCAATGATAGAAATAGGAGGGAGTATTTCTGAAAAATCACGCATACCCAGAAATGCAAATGAGACTCCAATGGCCAATGCATCGATACTGGTTGCAACGGCTAATGCGAGCACTACTTTTAAGCTTTTCGGGTCGTATTCTTTTTTGCAATCTTCGTCCTTGAAAGACTCTCTGACCATGCGTCCGCCCAGAAAAGCAAGAATGGCGAAAGCAATCCAATGATCCAGACTCTCTATCAGATGGCTGAATGTGCTGGCACCTATCCACCCGAGGAGTGGCATGATAGCTTGGAATAATCCAAAGAAAAAAGCCATGGTCAGCATAGGCCGCCATAGCGTACGTTTCAGAAGAATGCCACTGGCTATGGAGACGGCGAAGCAATCCATCGCGAGTCCCACGGCAAGAAGCCAAATCTCTAATCCGGTCATAGTTTTAGAATGGTAGTTTATAAGTGATCGTATAAGTCACGCCCATTGTGTTGGAGCCATATTTGCCAAATCCGGGTACATACCAAGGATCTCCATACTCTCCTGTAGATGAACTTGTGCGGAATTTGAAGCGCAATCCCCAGCCCATATAGAGCTCTTTCCATCTATGTGCACGAATGCCGACACAAAATTCAAACCATTGCATGGACCCTTTCATTCCTTTGTGGTTGAAAGGTAAACTTCCACCCCAGATGTCATCTACCTGGTTCGGATTACCAATGCCTCCGCCATAGATAGGATCATCTACCGATAGGGTTGCTATATCATACTTGAAACTACTCATGGCGTAACGTAGTCCCACAAACAGGTAATTCTTGAATTTCTTTTTTGAAAAGAGCGTTGTAATTCATTCCGATACGGAAATATGGCGCATTGCTCTTGTAGTGGGTACCATTATCACTCCATGCATCGGTGCCGCCATATCCAAGTTCTACTATCGGGAAGAAACGGTTTTTGAGGTTAACATCCACCGCTACTTCCGAACTTAAAAAATCACTTCCGAAAGCTTTGCTTCCGATACCCCATAAATCAACACTGACACTCACGCCATTGTATAGCGGGAAAGCTTCCTCATCCACTTCTTTCTTTTTGCTCTTTCGGCGGATTAGAGGCAGGAGGACGGTTGCTGTTTTGTGCTTGTACCGGAAATCCGGCCAACAAACAAAGCACCAGATTAATTACGATAAAAAGAGCTTAAGATTTTCCGTTCCATAAATGCTTACTTCTGCTGTTTGAATATATATGGAGTCAAGTAGATGACGGCTATATGATCTGCCTGTGATGCTTTGTTTCATCTGATAGCCGCAATCCATTGAAAGGAAATAAGGCGTATTCTTCTGGCGGATGACAATCGTATCTTTTTAATCTTAACGTCTTTGCTATAATGGAATACCAGTACGGTGGAGTCTGCCGTATAGCGTAGTGGTAATGATAATCCGTGTACTCTCTTCTGGTTATTGAGGATGATAGAATCTGTACCGAATGCGGTGATGGTGAGCGAGTCAAGAGTATCATTCACAACTCTTTCTGTCTCTCCGTCTATTTTATAAAGATAGCATTGCATCATCGGACGTGCATTCATTGAGCAGTCTTCTTCTTCCGAACAGGAAGAAACGATACTGATAATAGGATAAGCAATCAGACAAAGCAATATCAGTTTTACTAATTTTCTCATAGTCTTATATTGTTTTTTCTATTTGATATTTATTTCGTTCAGGGGCATTGCGTGAAATCAGTTCGCCAAGGAAGCCGGCAAGGAACAATTGTGTTCCGATAATCATGGCGGTCAGCGATAAGTAGAAGTAGGGGGAGTCGGTAACCAAACGGTAAGGCATCCCGCTATGCATTTGGTATAGTTTTGTAACGCCTACAATGACTACTGCAATAAAGCCGAAGATGAACATAAGTGAACCGAGAAGTCCGAAGAAGTGCATCGGTTTTACTCCGAAGGCTGACAGGAACCAAAGTGAGATCAAGTCCAGGTATCCATTAAAGAAACGATTCAAACCGCCGAACTTCGTCTTGCCGAATTTGCGTGCCTGGTGTTGAACAATCTTTTCTCCGATCTTTTTGAAACCGGCATTCTTGGCAAGGTAGGGGATATAACGATGCATTTCGCCATACACTTCAATGTTCTTCACCACATCTTTTTTGTAGGCTTTCAAGCCGCAATTAAAGTCGTGCAGGTTTTTGATACCGGATACTTTGCGTGCCGTTGCATTGAATATTTTTGTAGGAATGGTTTTTGAAAGCGGATCGTAACGTTTCCTTTTCCAGCCGGATACCAGGTCGTAATCATCCTCTGTTATCATCCGGTATAGTTCGGGTATTTCGTCCGGGCTATCCTGTAAATCTGCATCCATGGTGATGACAACATCTCCTTGTGCCTTTTCAAAGCCACAATATAATGCCGGAGATTTGCCATAATTACGGCGGAACTTAATGCCATGTACTGCATCTGATTCTCGACTCAGTTCTTCGATAATTTGCCAGGAGCGGTCGGTACTTCCGTCATTCACGAAAATAACTTCGTATGAAAAGCCGTGGGCTTTCATCACCCGTTCAATCCATGCGTACAGTTCCGGAAGTGATTCTTCTTCATTATACAAAGGAACGACAACTGAAATATCCATCTTTCTATATTACGATTAAACTGTTTTCTATATACACTATTTCTTTATCCTTATATTTTATCTTCCTCCGATATAATCTGCCGGTGGGCGCTTCATAACGAACAAAGCGGTGGGAATGGCAAGTAATGATCCCACAAAAACATTCATCGACATCATTTGCATCGTGATTTCTATCGGAGTCAGTGAACGCACCTGGCTTAAGCCTTCCCTTAATTGTTCAATATATGCATCAATGCCGGGCACTGCTTTATATGTAATTTCCCAAGAGTTCAACATCGTTTCATAGGAATTCAATATAAACCGTTGGTCAATAAAGCGGATATATATATAATGTGCCATGGCTGTAAGCAATGCGGCAAACATATACATAAATACGGTGAAAATCCATGCATGAAGAAAACTTATTGTCCCGCCACATACCATGTTCCGGTACATGCGCACGTAATAATACGCCATAAAGGGCACACATAAAGTTAGTCCTATAAAAATGGAAAAGAGAAATGGTACGCTAATACCCAGAGGGAACAGTATGAATTTCAAAATCCAAAAACCGCCCAAATAAGTGCCGAACAACATGGCATATCGTTGCAAGTAACCTTTGTTTTCTGTCATCTTTCATTAGGAATAATGGCGCAAAGGTATAAATAATATTGTTTGTAGCCCGTGTATTCTTGTTAAAGTTGAAAAAAGTTTGGGCAAAGTATTGCATGTTTCATAAAAATGCCTACCTTTGCACCCGCAAACAAGAAAAACGGGTAAGTCCTATACGGCCAGCTCCCTTCGAATCCTCCAGGGCTTGATCGCAGCAAAGGTAGTTGGTTGTAGCGGCGCGATATAGTAAGCTTGCCCACCCGCCTCTTTAGCTCAGCTGGCCAGAGCACGTGATTTGTAATCTCGGGGTCGTTGGTTCGAATCCGACAAGAGGCTCAAAAGAAAAAGAGATACATTCTACAAAGAATGTATCTCTTTTTTTTATTTGTTTTTGTAAAAAAGTGATAGCTTTGCTTTGTAAAACCTAATATTATGATGCGGATATCCTCTTATTTCCTATATGTAACTCTATTTTTTCTTCTTTTACTCCCTTTGGGTAAGGCAGTTGCCGGTTGGAATAGCTTCATTGTTAATTTCGATAAAAGCCTTTATGGTAAAGGTGCTCAGACTTGGAAAATAGCTCCTTATGATGATCATTGGGTGTACTTTGCAAATAAGAACGGTATGGTGCAGTTTGATGGAAACGTCTGGACGGTATTTCCGATGAATAACTTTTCTGATGTACGTTCTGTACTGGCATCGACTACCCAAAAGCGTATCTATGCAGGTGGTATTAATGAGTTCGGGTATTATGAACCGTCGGAAGATGGAGAGTTGGTCTATCATTGTATGTCCGATACGCTGGAAAGAGATTGCCGTTTTGTTGGTAATGTCTGGGGAATCCACGAAGCTGATAATATTCTTTATATACAAGGTGATGATCGTGTAGTGAAATATCTGAATGGTAAATACACCGCTATTGAAATGAATGCTAAAATAGATTGTTCCAATATGGTAAATGGCATTCTTTATATAGGTACTGATCATGGCGTGTGGGTATTGGTCGGAAATACTTTCTTTCCATTGCAGGGGCGGATACCCTGGCTTCCAATCGTATCCGTGGAATCATTCCTCATAAGGGTGGTGGTGTTATTGTGGTTACTGCTTACAATGGCTTGTTTTATTGCAACGGGCGTACCACAGTACCTTTTGTCACTGGTGCCGAAGATTTTATGTGTGAAAATGAAGTTTTCTGTGTGGCTGCTCAGGATGATAAAATTGCTCTGGGAACTATTCATAAAGGTCTGTTATTGATAGATTGCTCCACGATGGACGTAAAATACTTCAATGAGAATAACGGATTGCGTAATAATACAGTGCTTTCTGTAGCCTTTGATAGCCGGGGTAACTTGTGGGCAGGGCTGGATAGCGGTGTGGACTATGTTTCTTTAAGTTCCTCTTTCACCAATCTATATTCGTATCCTTATTCTTATGGTACAGGTTATACGGCTGCTATGGAAGACGGCTATTTGTATCTGGGAACTAATCGTGGTCTTTATTATACCTCTTATCCGGTGCGGTTGAACGGTAATTTGCCGGATATCCATCCCATCCCCCAATCCAGTGGTCAGGTCTGGAATCTTTGTAAGATTGGAGATGATCTCTTTTGCCTGCACGACCGGGGCATTTTTCAAATAAAAGGTACGAACATGTACCGAATCACAGATATCACGGGCGCCTGGTATTGCCAGGAAGTAATGGGATATCCTGATCGTATGTATGTCGGTGTCTATAACGGCCTTTATCTTTTGGAGAAGCAATCGGGAGAGTGGCGTGTACTTTGCAAGATAGATGGCTTTCAGGACTCGTGCCGTCTGTTTGAACAAGAATCAGCAAAAGTATTGTGGATATATAATTCCGGTAGCATTACCCGTGTTGAATTAAGTGAAGAACTAACCCGCCAAATCAGCGTGAAATCTTATGGTGTGGAAGAAGGGTTTCCGGTGGAACGCCAGATTTACGTTGCTAAAATAGAAGGGCGTGTTTATTTTACTACTCCTCACGGCATCTATAAATATAATGTCCACAAGGATATGATGGAACCATGTAGTGACCTGAATAATTTGTTAAATGGTGCTGTCCCTTATACCCGATTGCTGGAATATCACGAACGTCTTATCAGTCTGAGTCCCCATGAGATCTGTATAGCTAATCTGGGAACTTATAAAAGAGGAGCCAATACCAGTATCAACCCTATCCGCCAGTCTTTTCTTGAACTGGGACAGGATTATGAGGCAATCATTCCTTTGTCCGATTCGCTCATGGTAATTCCCAATGAAGAAGGTTTTGCTTTGTTTACGGTTCCCGAAGTGAGGCATAGGCAAGATCTGACTCATTCTGTATATATAAGGAATATGTATCTTACTTATCCTAAGGATTCACTGGTGTATACAGCTAATTTTTTAGGAAAAAAGCCTTCCCTCCTGGTTGACTACACATCAAATTCCGTTCGTTTTGAATATGGACTTGCCTTTTTTGATTTGGATGGTGATGATATTCGTTTTCAGTATCGCTTAAATAAGGGAGTCTGGTCCGACTATACTACTGTGCGTATTAAAGAGTATAGCAATCTTTCTGAAGGTGACTATACTTTTGAGGTGAAGGTTATTTATCCGGATGGCACTACCTCGTCGGATGAACTCTCTTTTCGTATCCTTCCGCCGTGGTATCGTAGTGTAGCTGCTTATGTCTGTTATATTATTCTTGCATTCTTAGGTTTGTGGTATATTTACCGTTGGGATGATATTCGTGTGAAGCGTAAAAAAGAGCAGGCAGTTGTAGAAAAAGATAAGGAACTGCATGAAATGGAAAAGGAGTTTGAAGCTGATAAAGCTCGCCGTGAAAAGCAGATCGTACAGCTGGAAAAAGAAAAGTTGGAATATGACCTTCAGCACAAAAGCCAGGAGATGGCCAACCTGATGATAAACTTTGTTCGCAAAAATGAGATGCTGACCGAGATTAAATCGGAGATCATCAAAGTGGCTTCTTCGTTGAGAGGAGAGGGGGCTCGCGAAGGCAAGCAACTCCTTTTAGTCATCAATAGCAAGATAGATTCCAATATCCAGAGCGATGAAGTTTTGAAGCGTATCGAAGATCAATTCGATTTGATTCATAATAATTTCATGAAGCGGCTTCATGTCCGTCATCCCGATCTCTCTAATAATGAACGCATGATGTGTGCCTATTTGAAGATGAATCTCTCCACTAAGGAAATTGCTCCTTTGCTGAATATCTCCGTTCGTGGTGTCGAAACCATTCGCTACCGCCTGCGTAAGAAGTTTGGTTTGGAGCGTGAAGATAGCTTGACGGATTATTTGAGTAATCAACTGTAGAGTTTGAAAAACAAGTTCTATCTTTGTCAGTGCTTTTTGATGTGCGTTTTAGATGCATAGAGCTTTCTTTGAATAATGTTTTTATTATAATAGAATATGAAACCCGATTTTGACTACAGCGAGGTGCCTTACGCCTTCGCTCATTGCTTTAACACAAAATGTCCACGCGCCGCCAAATGTCTGCGTTACCTGGTAACCTCCTACATTCCTTTGCAGCTCACCGTTGTTTGTGTTGTGAATCCTGCTCTCACAGCTTCTCAGGAAGTTGAACCCTGTTCCTTTTTTATACCTGATCGTATGAAACGCTATGCCTCAGGTATCACTCATCTGCTGGATAAGATTCCGCATGCCGAAGCTCTTGTCATTAAACGTGAGATTTATAATTTCCTTGGCAGAAATATGTATTATCGCATCAAAAACCATGAACGTCTTGCTACTCCTGCCCAGCAGGAGCACATTCGTCAGATTTTCCTTAATCATGGAATCAAGGAAGAACCTGTGTATGACACGTATGTGGAGAAGTATGATTGGGAGTAAGATCCTTGCTACTATATTAGGCGGTAATAGCTCTGCTTTTTCTCAGCTATTCTCACCGTATTGAGAATATTTTCTCAATACGGTGAGAGTCTTTACTCAAAGAGATGAGTATTTCTTCTCAATGTGGTGAGAATATATTCTTTCTATAGCGAGAAAAAGCCGTTTAACTTAGATGGTAGTTGCTTAAAGCTTGCTCTGAATAAAGAAGAATTTCAATTAGATTAATTTTTTGGGAGTTGGCGAATTGTAATAATGAAAATATCCTTAACTTTGGCCGGGTATTTTTTATAAAACACGAAAATAGCACTTTTTTAAGATTCGCATTATGGTTGGAGATAACGACGAAAAACTAGTATGCCAAAGTTTTCATTTGACGGGAATTGATGGAAATCCGCTGGTGAGTGCATCAATTCATATTAGATACGTTGAAAGAAGACGTGAAGGGATTAATATAGCTACTGATATTATTACTGATAAAAAAGGAGTAGCGGAAGTTGCTTTACCTGTAAATGGAACTGGGAGCTTTATAATCTCTCATGGGCATTACCATTGTAGGGGCCTGATAAATTTGGATGAAACGGATGTTTCTACAAAAATCAGTTTTAAAGGGTTTAAACTCGTTACGGCATCAATAACCTGTCCTGATATTCCGAAAAATGTAAAGGTCGATTTCCGGGTTTCACCTCAGGTTGTTGCTTCTGCAGGGCAACTTAGTCATTTGCTGACTTATACTTCACCGCTTGTCAAGAATAAAATCGGTATTTGGAAAACCAGGATTTATGTTCCCAAAGGAGCTTCTTACTGGTGTTTTGGTGGAGATTCTGTGTACGCAATAGCTGATACTTTTGAGGTGAGAGAGAATGTAGAGGTAAAGGTTATATTACCTTCGTTCACTCGGATAACTTTGGGAATGAAGAATGCCCCCAGAAGGATAAAGTATAATATACAGCTTAATCAAAATGGATTGAAAATAGGTTCCTATGCACCTGGTTCTAAAGTATATTTGCCTGATGGTGACTATACTTGTACAATAGATTCTATGTACAAAGAAACTTCTTTTCAGAAATTTGATGTAAAGGGAGAACCTAAAACGGTTTATTTTGATTACGCTGTTCACTCTGAATGTGCACCGGTCAGGGTGACAGGCAAGGCGCCGGATATGAAGATGTGGATTCCTCTTCTGGATTTTATTCCATTGAATGCGGGTGGTTCCTGGGATAACCGTTACAGGTTGAGGATGCGTGCTTCAGGTATGCTACCGGTGGGCACTTACGAATATCGTTCAGTTGATTCTCATTATCAGGTCAGAGGTGTGTTTACTGTAGAGAAGGATAAAGAGAATCTGCTTGTTTGTGATGCGTCCAAACTTCAGCAAATCATATTTGAGAAAGAAAATAAGGAGGATGCCGGTGGGCAGGTAGAACTGATTGATGAGACGATGTCATTAGTCGCATATACCGCAGGTGTGTCCGGTTCTTTCTGGGCATCTCCCGGTACATATATTCTTCGCGGATTGAAAACAAAGACGGTGAAAGTGGTTTTAGGAAAGGATGCTCCGGCAAAAGTAGTGCTTGAACCCTGTAATTTCATAGGAAAACGGCCCTCTGTACTATTAAACCACCCTGTGGAATTGCTTTAAGGGATGCTGTTGTAGAAATAGATGGAGAACCTTTTGTGTATTTAGGACCGGAATCTTATGCATTACATACATTTCCGGGTGAGCATACTTGCGTTGTCAGGAGGACTGGATTTAAAACTTTCATAGGAAAGGTGTTGCTGCCTGAATCGGCAGGTGCTTATAAAATTGAAATAGCTTTAATGCCTGATAGCAGGCCGAAATAAGTATTAATAAAAGGAGGGATATGAGATTTTTGAACATATCCCTCGCTATCATTTTTAGGATTTAAGATCTTTCACTGTTTTTCTAACCTTTCGAGAGGCATTTCTCCTGATTGTCTCCAAAGTTGTTCACCTTTCCTTATTAATATAAATGTAGGAACTGTTTCGATAGTATACAAATCAGCAAGCGCACTTTCCTGGTCGATATCAATTTGCACCACTTCAAGGATTCCTTTCACTGATTTCTTAAATTCCTCTACAATGGGTTGCATTCGTTTGCAATGCGGACACCAGGTTGCATAAAATTCTGCCATAACCCAATCTGCATTAGCCAACTTCTCTTTATTTCTTTCTTCACGTACTTCTTTCTTTTCTTCCATAATAATATGTTTTGAATGATTGATTGTTAATTCAACAATATCGGAAGAAAAAAAGTTTGTGGCATAACAATTATTTATGCTATAAAAATTGCTACTTTTGTCAGCAGAAACACGAAAGGACAAATAATATGTCACATTTAGCTACTTTGATAAATGATTTAGCGTTGATACTGATTTGTGCAGGAGTCATGACGCTATTGTTCAAGAAACTGAAACAACCATTAGTCTTGGGGTATGTAGTGGCAGGTTTCCTGGCGAGTCCTCATATGCCATATACCCCTTCTGTAATGGATACGGCGAATATTCAGACCTGGGCAGATATTGGTGTAATCTTTCTTTTATTTGCATTGGGACTGGAGTTTAGCTTCAAGAAAATTGTGAAAGTGGGCGGCGCAGCTATCATTGCTGCTTGTACCATTATATTTTGTATGATCCTTTTGGGGATTACTGTAGGTACAGGCTTTGGTTGGCAACGTATGGATAGCATCTTCCTGGGGGTATGATTGCGATGTCTTCTACAACTATTATTTATAAGGCATTTGATGATCTGGGAATGCGCAAGAAACAATTCACGGGGTTAGTGCTCAGTGTGCTGATACTGGAAGATATTCTTGCTATTGTGCTGATGGTAATGCTGTCTACCATGGCAGTGAGGCATAATTTCGAAGGATCGGAAATGCTGGAAAGTATTGGAAAACTTCTTTTTTCTGATACTTTGGTTTGTGGTAGGCATCTATCTGATACCGGAATTACTGAAACGTTGTCGCAAATTGATGAGTGAGGAAACATTGCTTATCGTTTCGCTGGGCCTCTTGATTGTGGAGTATGCGCTTCCGATTATAGTGATCACCTTGGCAGTAATTTTGGGCAATCCTTATTCGGTACATTGGGAGTTCTGCTGGCAGGGCAACCGCTGAAGACGGCTATGCAATGCGGTTTCAGTCTGACGCAGATTGGTGAGTTTGCTTTTATTATAGCATCTTTGGGTGTATCCCTCCATGTGACGAGTGATTTTCTATATCCCATTGTAGTAGCGGTTTCGGTTATTACTACTTTCCTCACTCCTTATATGATTCGTTTTGGCAGACCCCGCTTCCAATCTTCGTTGATACGCATTTGCCAGTCAAATGGAGAAACTTCTTGTTGCGTTATGCTTCAGGTTCGCAGACCATGAATCATGAGAGTCTATGGAAGAAACTTATTCTGGCTTTGACGAGAATTACGATTGTTTATTCCATCGTTTGCGTGGCGGTGATAGCTTTGGCGTTCCGCTTTCTTGTTCCGTTGTTTCTGGAACATATACCCGGCATTTGGGGAAGATTGCTTGCAGCAGTGGTGATCATTTTGTTTATTTCACCTTTCTTGCGGGCTATTATGATTAAAAAGAATCATTCGGAGGAGTTCGTGACTTTATGGAAAGATAACCGTGGAAACCGGGCGCCGTTGGTGGCAACCATTGTACTGCGTATGCTGATAGCTGTTTCGTTTGTCATGTTCGTAATAGCCGGTTTGTTCAAGAGTTTCTGTCGGCCTGTTGCTTGGAGTAGCGGTGCTGCTGGTGACCCTGATGATACTCTCCCGCCAGTTGAAGAAGCAGTCCATCATGATAGAGAGGACATTCTTCCAGAATCTGCGGTACCGCGACATGCGTGCCGAGTATATGGGAGAGAAGAAACCGGAGTATGCGGGACGTCTGCTGTCGCGCGACCTGCACCTGACGGATTTTGAAATCCCCGGCGAGTCGGCATGGGTGGGCAGGACATTGGCGGAGCTGAATTTTGGAAAGAAATACGGTATCCATGTGGTCTCTATCCTTCGGGGCAAGAAACGGATTAATATTCCCGGAGCGTCTGTCCGCCTTTTCCCGGAAGATAAAATACAGGTTATAGGTACGGATGAAGAGCTGAACCAGTTTAGTTCAGGAGATGGATAAGGTGTCTGCCATGAATGCGGATGTGATAGAGAAGAGTGAGATGATTCTACGTCAGTTCTGTGTAGACGCCCACTCCATATTTTTAGGTAAGACGATGCGTGAATCCGGTATTCGCGAGCAGTATCACTGCCTGATTGTAGGTGTGGAGCGGGGAGGAGGAGACCCTGCACGCTCCCGACCCGCATGAACCATTTATGGAAGATGACGTGGTCTGGATAGTAGGAGAAAATGCAGATGTGTATAAATTAGTGGGACAAAAGAATGAGAGGTTTCGACATGGGGATAAAAGTTTATCTTACTTCCGATAAACATAAATAATAAATCAAGAATATCATGAAAAGTGATCCGAAAGAATGTTTGTATTGTCAGAATAATGAGTTCTGCACAATGGCGATTTTGCCGTTTGCTGAATTGCAGTGACTATGCCCAGCGTATTTTGGTTAAAGAACTGCCTGTACAGAGGACGGTTGTCTGGACGTAGGTGGGATTTTCGACAATGATTTCCTCACGCCCTCTTTCTGTGTGCAGCGCAATGGGGTCATAGGTGAATACGGAGAAACAAATCATGCCTTTGTCTCCAATGATTTCTATACGGTCTTCGCGGGCGGATTCGTGGGCGACAAAGCACCAGGAGCCGCTGCCCACCAGTCCGCTGTCAAACTGGAAACATGCGCTTAGGGTGTCTTCGGCAGGATATAGTCTGCCATGCTAGATGGCCCTGATTATGGTGCTACATTTTCAGATGAATCCGGGAAAGGTATACTTGACGGATGCTGAATATAATGGAGTTGATTGAGGCCGGCAATGTCCGGCTGCACGCGCCACGGCAGGTTTTCCTTGTTATGGTCGAGGATTCGTGATTAGGATTGGGCTACGCTATAACCGCATTTGAATGTTGATGACATTGCCAATAGTCCTTCCTCTACCAGTGACTTTCCATCACCCAGTTTGAAGCGTTGGGCAGATAGCGGCGGTAATACGCGACAAAACATGGAACACCCGTTTCTTGGGAAATGCGGTTGATGCGGCAGCACTCTTCGTAGGTAACGGCCATCGGTTTCTCTATGTAGACCGGTTTGCCTGCCTTCATGGACATGATGGCGTACGTAGCATGTGAAGAAGGAGGAGTGGCAATGTACACGGCGTTCACCTCTTCGTCGTCAATCAGTTCCTGGGCATCGTCGTACTAGGAATCCCTCTTTCCTTGGCGTAGGTCTTGGCCTTGTCACCATTTCGGCTCATGATCTCCATCATTTCGGCCACTAACTTTGCGCCAACACGCTTTTCGATGGGCTGCAGAACTTTGAAGGAATAGGTGACGGGGGGCTTGCGCACCTGGATGACGTCTCCCGGCTTCACCGTACGGGCAGCCTTTGCCAGTGCGCCATTGATGCTGATGCGTCCCTTTTTTGCAGGCTTCGGCGGCTATGGTACGCGTCTTGAAGATGCGCACGGCCCACATCCATTTGTCAATTCTGGCTTCGTTCATTTCTTGTTATATTGATTCATGGTGATATCTATTCCCGCCAGGCAGAAACTTTTGATGATTTCTCCGGCTGTCTCCAATCTCTCATCCATTGTTTTCCAATCTTCATCGGTAAAATGTCCCAGCACATAGTCAATCTGCCCACCACGGGGAAAGTCATTGCCGATGCCGAAACGCAGGCGTGCATAATTCTGGGTGCCCAGCGTTGATGCAATATGCTTAAGGCCGTTATGTCCCGCATCGCTTCCCTTACCTTTCAGGCGCAGTGTGCCGAAAGGCAGTGCCAGGTCATCTACCACTACCAACACATTCTCCAATGGAATGTTTTCCTTTTGCATCCAGTAGCGTACGGCGTTGCCGCTGAGGTTCATAAAGGTGGAAGGCTTCAGCAGTAACAGTTGGCGTCCCTTGACTGACAGTGTTGTGGTGAAACCATAACGTCCGTCGGTAAAAGTGGCACCCGCTGCTTTGGCCAGAGCATCTACTGCCATGAATCCGATGTTATGGCGGGTTTCGTGATATTCGGGGCCGATATTGCCCAATCCTACAATTAAATATTTCATAGTCAGTGCTTCCTGTTTATGAGGGTGTTAAAACTAGTATTCACCACAGATTACACAGATTTGCACAGATAGACATCTTTGATTATCGGTACATTAAATTCATTCTGTGTTAATCTGTGTAATCTGTGGTGAATTATACACTCTCGTGAGCCGTAAAAAGAACGCGGATTATCGCAACTTTCCGCGGAAATCAGTATGAAATCTGCGTTGGCTGCGTTAATCCGCGTTCCCGAATATTTAGTCTTTCTTGGAAAGAATCGATTAGTTGCCTGCAGCAGCAGCGGCACCTCTTGCAGCACGAGTCAGCTTAACGGCGCATACAACAGCTTCTTTGGCATTCAGCAATTCCAATCCTTCGTATTGCAATTCGCCAACTTTAACAGTCTTACCAAGTCCCAAGTGGGCAACGTTGATAGTCAGTCTTTCAGGAATTACGTTATACAAAGCTCTTACTTTCAGCTTACGCATCTGGAGTACCAGCTTACCACCAGCCTTAACACCTTCTGCCAAACCTTCCATCTGTACCGGAACTTCCATAACGATAGGCTTAGCCTCGTCGATTTGATAGAAGTCAACGTGCAGGATAGTATCCTTTACGGGGTGGAATTGGATATCTTTCATGATAGCGTTTACTTTCTTGCCATCAATCACCAAGTCAACTACGTAGATGTGCGGAGTGTAAACCAAGTTACGCAGACCCTCTGCAGGTACAGTGAAGTGAACATTTTCACCTGCACCATAAAGTACGCAAGGTACACCGTTGTTTTTACGAATAGCTTTCAAAGCTCTTGCTTGTTCCGAAGAACGTTCTGCAATAGTTCTTGCAGTTCCTTTTACTTCAATTGATTTCATTTTAAAAAATTTTGTGTTACTCTAAATTAAGTAAATTTTTTGCTTAATTCACCATCACACGATGTGGCTTGCCACACGATGTTGCAAAAAAGCGGTGCAAAAGTACAGCTTCTTTTTGAATTATCAAAAGGTTATAACTTAAAATTCAATGTCTATCTTGATTTCTCCTTCCAATGAAGACGCTTTTTCCTCTTTCGACAGTTCTTCTTTTCCCGTTTCGGGACTTTCAGCCTCTTCGTCAGTGGTATGTCTTGTATAGCAACCCTGCTGCTCCTGGATGAAGCCGATGGCTTGCTGGAGTCCGTTCATGAACTTTTCAAAATCCTCTTTGTATAGAAAGATTTTGTGCTTTTCGAAACTTACCTGCGAGTCGTCTCCTTCGCCCATCACAATCTTCTTGCTTTCCGTGATGGCGAGAAACATTTCGTCTTTTCTGTTTTTCTTGACGTCTAAATAGTAGATGCGCTTACCTGCTTTGATGGATTGGGAGAATACAATCTCCTTGTCGTTCATGTCCGCTGCGTTTTTCTTCTTAAAGTCTTCCATATTATAATAGGTCTCAATTTTGATATTATCACCTTAAAACTTGTATCTCGTAGCTTTTAGCTCTTTATCGGGCTCAAAATTGACGATTTTTTTTAAACTGTCAAAAGAAAAAGACCGGATAATCAATATCTGCATTAAAAAATGTGATTTATTTATGTAAACTCATTAAAAATGCCTACTTTTGCGCCTTGTTAAAACACTAGTATTTACTTTAGAATTATGATCAACAGAGTTCTTATTCGTCTTAAGATTATACAGATTGTATATGCTTATTATCAGAATGGCAGTAAAAATTTAGACTCAGCGGAGAAAGAATTGTTCTTTAGCCTTTCAAAGGCATACGACCTCTACAACTACCTGCTGATGCTGATGATAGCTTTGACGAACTACGCACAAAAACGTATTGATGCGGCAAAAGCTAAGCTGGCTCCCACTGCCGAGGAGCTGTATCCCAACATGAAATTTGTGGAAAACAAGTTCATAGCCCAGTTGGAAGTGAACAAACAATTGACGGAATTCATTGCCAACCAAAAGCGCACGTGGGCCAATGATGAAGACTTTGTCAAGGGATTGTATGAGAAAATTGTGGAATCAGATATATATAAGGAATATATGGCTTCTTCGGACAATTCTTACGAATACGACCGTGAATTGTGGAGAAAGCTGTATAAGACTTTTGTCTTCAACAACGAAGCCTTGGACAATGTGCTCGAAGACCAGAGCCTCTACTGGAATGACGACAAGGAGATTGTGGATACTTTCGTACTGAAAACCATCAAGCGCTTTGAAGAGAAGAATGGTGCCAATCAGGAACTTCTACCAGAGTTCAAGGATGAGGAAGACCAGGAATTTGCACGCCGTTTGTTCCGCCGTGCCATCTTGAACTGCGACTATTACCGTCACCTCATCAGCGAGAACACGCGCAATTGGGACTTGGACCGTGTAGCCTTTATGGACGTTGTAATCATGCAGTGTGCCTTGGCCGAAATATTAAGTTTCCCGAACATTCCGGTGAGTGTTTCGTTGAACGAATATGTCGATATTGCCAAAGTTTACAGCACGGCCAAAAGTGGCAGCTTCGTGAACGGTACATTGGATGGAATAGTTAATCAATTAAAAAAAGAAGGTAAGTTAACGAAAAACTAATACCTTTGTTTAATAATAGAAACCAAAACTGAGTATTTATGAACTTAATGACTGTATTCTTCCTGCAGGCTCCCGCTGCAGGCCCTGCCGGTGGTGGTAGCATGATGTGGATTATGCTGATAGCCATGTTCGTTATTATGTATTTCTTTATGATTCGTCCTCAAAACAAGAAGCAAAAGGAAATAGCAAACTTCCGTAAATCGCTTCAAGTGAATCAGAAAGTAATCACAGCTGGTGGTATCCATGGTGTTATCAAGGAAATCAACGACAATGATGTGGTGCTTGAAATCGCTTCTAACGTTAAGATTCGTATAGACAAGAATTCTATTTTTGCTGCAGCTGCTGATGCGAACAGCAGTCAGGCATCTAAATAATAGAAATGTGAGCCTATGTTTGAACGTAGGAACATACAACGTACATATCTGAAGATATCAAGAGAAGTGAAGGACTTTCTGCTTAGCGATAAAAGCAGGGAGTTCTTCATTTTTTTGTTTTTTTTCTTTGTAGCCGGTGGCTTCTGGCTCTTGCAGACCTTGAACAACGACTATGAGGCGGACTTTTCTATACCGGTGCGGCTGAAGGGAGTGCCCAATAATGTGGTGATTACCTCTGAACCTGCTTCAGAACTCCGTATCAAGGTAAAGGATAAGGGAACGGTACTGCTCAACTATATGTTGGGAAAGAGCTTTTATCCCGTTATTCTCGATTATGCCGATTATAAGGGCGTGGATAATCAAGTAAGGATATATCCCTCGCAGTTTGAAAAGAAAGTGCTGAACCAGCTGAATGCCTCTACCCGCCTGCTTTCCATGAAGCCGGATACATTGGAGTACATCTATTCGACGGGAGCCTCCAAACTGGTGCCGGTGAAGCTGCGCGGCACGCTGAGTGCCGGACGTGAGTATTATCTTTCGGATACGATATTCAGTCCCGATTCCGTATTGGTGTATGCGCCGCAAGGCGTGCTGGATACGATTGCTGTTGCCTATACGCAACCGGTGAAGCTGGAAGATATATCGGATACCTTGAGGCAACAAGTCCCCCTGCGTATCCAGAAAGGTGTGAAGTTTGTGCCTTCTTCCATTGAGATGATGCTTCCGGTGGATATTTATACAGAAAAGACAGTGGAGGTGCCGTTGCGTGGCGTTAACTTTCCTGCCGACAAGGTGCTGCGCGCTTTCCCTTCCAAGGTGCAGGTCACGTTTCAGGTTGGTCTGAGTCATTTCAGGCAGATTAACGCTGATGATTTTCATATTTACGTGTCCTATGAGGAACTGCTCCGTCTGGGTTCCGACAAGTATACGGTAAAGATTAAGAATCTGCCGAAAGGGGTGAGCCAGGTACGCTTCAATCCGGCACAAGTGGATTTTCTGATAGAGCAAGTTTCTCCTGATTATGGCGATTAAGATAGGTATAACCGGTGGTATCGGTAGCGGAAAGAGTATGGTATCCCGGCTGTTGGAAGTGCTGGGTGTTCCCGTCTATATCTCGGACTTGGAAACGAAAAGGCTGATGGCATCCGATTCATTGATCCGCGAGGAATTGTCAGCTTTGCTTGGTGCGGAAGTGTATGCCGGTGACACGCTGAACAAGTCTTTGTTGGCGTCTTATCTTTTCGGCAGTCCGGAGCATGCCAAAGAAATCAACGGTATTGTGCATCCTCGTGTAAAGGAGGATTTCAGGCGGTGGACACAATGCCGCACCGCTTCTTCCATTGTCGGTATAGAATCGGCCATTTTGGTTGAAGCGGGGTTTACGGGTGAAGTGGATGCTATTGTTATGGTCTATGCGCCCGAAGAGGTGCGCATTTCACGTGCCGTCCGGCGAGATGCTTCCTCGCGCGAGTTGATAGAAAAGCGTGTCCGTAGCCAGATGGATGACGAAGAAAAGCGTAAATATGCAGATTTTGTCATTGTAAATGATGGCGAAACTCCATTGATACCCCAAGTTTTAGAGCTAATCGGTTCGCTATCTGAAAAAATGTACTATCTGTATACGCAAATAGGCATCTCCTTAACAATAAAAATAAGCAAGCTTATTTTGTATTGTCTTCGGCTTACATTATCTTTGCCCCCCGAAAAAATAACTACTAATCATCAAAACAGAATATATTATGTTGAAGACTATTTTGTCCATTTCCGGTAAACCGGGATTATATAAGCTTGTTTCTCAGGGAAAAAATATGTTTTGGGAGAGGTTCTGCCTACTTTCGATCGCGACCGTGTATATGTGACGGATATCAAAAAACTTATTTCCTGGTACAACCTGTTAGTTGCTTGCGGAATGACTGATTTCGATACGGAAGATGTTCCTTTGAAGAAAAAACAGAAGAATAAATTTTCTTTCCATGAAGAAAAAATTATGCAGGGGAAATGGTGCTGCCGCTGTAGTTTTATTTTGCTGGACCTTTTTGCCATCCTGAAATGCAGGGCTACTGCTGACGACTTGCGGATAATTACCTGGTTTAATATTATCTTGTACTTGAAATCTGGACAATTTCGATATTCGAGGATAATACATCAAACGTTCCGACATCACATGAAATTGATTGTTTGGTATATTATTTGAATGGTGGCAAGCCCCGGTAACAACAGTTGACGCTTTTTTTTGAAGAAACTGCCTTGAGGGGGAACTTGAGGTTGGCAATGATAAGATGGAAGAGCATAAGAGCGTAACAGTACAGGTAGATAAAACTGCTGGTAAGATATATGTAGGTGGAGTGTTGCCTAACGCTACGCTTTGTTTAAATATCCGGGGAAAAATAAAAAAGAGGCGATTTCTCAATGTGTCGTTGGACGCATCCCCTATCCACACCGGTTGTTAAGCAGCTCGCTATAAAATAAGAAAAGGCTGTCTTGTTAGTTCTGAAGTAATTTCATGAAAACAAGACAGTCCATCTTCGTTTTTAGGTTTAATTTCTAAATGCCAATCTTTCACCGCTGGCATCCACTGTAATAGGCTTGCTGCGGTCTACTTCCTGAGCCAGCAGCTTCTTCGACAAGTCGTTCAGCAAATAGTGCTGGATGGCACGTTTCACCGGACGGGCGCCGAATTCAGGGTCATACCCTGCATTGGCAAGGAAGTCTATGGCAGCATTTGTCAGAACAAGTTCCACGCCGTTACCGGAAAGCATCTTCTGCACACTCTTGATTTGGAGTACCACAATCTGCTTGATTTCGCTTTCAGTCAGCGGCAGGAACATGATTGTCTCATCGATACGGTTCAGGAATTCCGGGCGAATAGTCTTCTTCAACATATTCATCACTTCCTTTTTGGTTTCCTCTACGATTTGCTCCTTATTGCTACTGTTGAGCTTCTCCATCTGGCTTTGGATATAGCCGCTACCCATGTTGGAGGTCATGATGATAATCGTATTCTTGAAGTTGACCGTACGCCCTTTGTTGTCCGTCAGACGTCCGTCATCCAGCACTTGCAGCAAGATGTTGAATACGTCCGGATGCGCTTTCTCGATTTCGTCGAATAGGACGACAGAATACGGTTTCCGCCTTACGGCTTCTGTCAGCTGACCACCTTCATCGTAGCCTACGTATCCCGGAGGCGCTCCTACCAGACGGAAGCTGCTGTGTTTCTCCTGATACTCACTCATGTCGATACGCGTCATCATCGTCTCGTCGTCAAAGAGGAACTCCGCCAGCGCCTTTGCCAATTCCGTCTTACCTACACCGGTGGTTCCCAGGAAAAGGAATGAGCCGATAGGACGTTTCGGGTCTTGCAGTCCGGCACGGCTACGGCGTACGGCATCGGCCACGGCTTCGATGGCTTCGTCCTGCCCGATAACCCGCTGGTGCAGTTCCGCCTCCAGATGCAGCAGTTTGTCCTTTTCGCTTTGCAGCATCTTGCTTACCGGTATGCCGGTCCAGCGGGATACTACGTCGGCAATGTCTTCAGGGTCCACTTCCTCTTTAATCATGGCCTTGTCGCCCTGCATTTCGTGCAGTTTTTGCTGCGTTTCTTCAATCTCCTGGTTCAGCGCTTGCAGTTTGCCGTAGCGTATTTCGGCCACCCGGCCATAGTCGCCTTCCCGTTCAGCCTTGTCGGCCTCGAACTTCAGGTTCTCTATTTCCACCTTATTCTGCTGGATTTTGTTGACAAGGGTCTTTTCACTTTGCCATTTCGCCTTGTACGAGTTTTCCTGCTCCTTCAGCTCGGCAAGTTCTTTGCCGATTTGTTCCAGCTTGGGCTTGTCGTTTTCGCGCTTGATGGCCTCGCGTTCAATCTCCAGCTGCTTTATCTTACGCGAAATCTCGTCCAGTTCTTCCGGTACGGAATCGACTTCCATACGTAGCTTGGCAGCGGCTTCGTCCATCAAGTCGATAGCCTTGTCCGGTAAGAAACGGTCGGTGATGTAGCGGTTGCTCAACTCTACGGCGGCGATGATGGCATCGTCTTTAATCCGTACATGGTGATGGTTCTCATAACGTTCCTTCAGACCACGCAGAATGGAGATGGTGCTCAGCGTGTCCGGTTCGTTCACCATGACAATCTGGAAGCGGCGCTCCAACGCTTTGTCCTTTTCGAAATACTTCTGATATTCATCGAGGGTAGTGGCCCCGATGCTCCTCAGTTCACCGCGTGCCAAGGCGGGTTTCAAGATGTTGGCGGCATCCATGGCACCTTCGCCCTTGCCGGCACCCACCAGGGTGTGGATTTCATCAATGAAGAGGATAATGTCTCCTTCCGACTTCTTCACTTCGTTGATAACGGCCTTCAGACGTTCTTCAAATTCGCCTTTGTACTTAGCGCCCGCCACCAGTGCACCCATATCCAGGGAGTAGACTTGTTTGTTCTTCAAGTTCTCGGGGACGTCTCCACGCAAGATACGGTGGGCAAGTCCCTCTACGATAGCTGTTTTACCGGTACCCGGTTCACCGATAAGAATCGGGTTGTTCTTGGTACGCCGGCTCAGAATCTGCAGGACACGCCGTATCTCTTCGTCACGGCCGATGACGGGATCCAGTTTGCCGCTGCGGGCTGCTTCGTTCAGATTGATAGCGTACTTTTCCAATGACTGGTAAGTGTCTTCGCTGGATTGTGAAGTTACTTTTTCTCCTTTTCGCAGTTCGTTGATGGCTTCCCGCAGTTCGCGTTCCGTCATCCCGGCATCTTTCAGAATGGTGGATGCAGTGCTTTTCACATTCAGCAAAGCCAGCAGTACCGGTTCCAGGGAGACGAATTCATCACCCATTTCCTTGGAATATTGGGTGGCCTTCTGGAACACTTCGTTCGTTTCACGGCTCAGGTATGGCTCTCCGCCGGATACCTTGGGCAGAGAATCAATTTGCTTGTCCAGTACAAGTGCTATCTGCTGACCGTTCATGCCCAGTTTCTGGAAGATGAAGTTGGTGACATTTTCACCTACTTTCATCACGCTTTGAAGCACATGCACGGGCTCGATGGCTTGCTGTCCACGGCTTTGTACCAGGTTCACAGCCTCCTGCACTGCTTCTTGCGCTTTAATGGTAAAGTTGTTAAAGTTCATATTTTGTTCTCCTTTCTATTTTATCAGTTTCATAACACTTGGGAAGGCGCAAAAGATTTGCCATTGGCACATTTCGGACAAATTGTCTGCATATAAAATATGTAAAATGACAAATTGTCTGTAAATCAGTCGTTTTGTTTCTTTCTACTTCTTTAGATAAGAAGTTGGAGCAAAGTTCCTTTTCGTATTAAACTCTATTGGTTAAAGAGAAGGGCAAATAAGGATGTCATGCATGAGATGTGCATCTCATGTAGTACGAGGTGTACATCTCATGTAGTACGAGATGTACATCTTATGTAGTGAGGGCCTATATGTTTTAGTAGCTAAGTCTTCGTGTTCCAGCTCCAAGGTTTCCGTGTTGCGGGGGAAGGATATTCTCTTTCCGCTTCGGAGATATAGATTAATTGCTTGGGATGATACAAGTTATTGATAAATTTGTCGTACTTTTACTGCTTCAAAGTTTTGTGCTTTCTGTGTGGTAGGTTTTCGGAGCTCCGCTTGCAGAGGAGCATTATGTATAATTACGTATTAAAATAGAAGATAATGGAGGATAAGATAAAGTTTCCGGCAAATGTGATATTGATAGATGTTGCATTTCTGAATGAAGTGGTATATGGTGCAAAGAACTTTTTGGAAGGTAAGTTGGGGCGGAAGCTACCCGATGTTGACCTGCCGGCATGGTTGAGCTATCTGGCATTGGACGCCGGCTTGAGAGAACAAGAAAATGAGGTGGAAGTGTTGCTGGTGCATACTCCGGCAGCGGACGTGCTGAAGTGTTGTGAACCATCCGATGTGAATAAACTGAATCACCAGGCATGCCGTACGCCGCTGGGCGAATTTACATTTTCTTCCGTCACCTCTTCCGGTTTAGTCTCTACCGAAGCGTTGTTTCTTGACCTGATGAACCTGGCACTTGATTCTGCAGATGTGAAGTGTTTGATGCTGTTGCCTTTCCATCAGGTATATGGTAATGGAGTGGAGGAGAAGCTGGCGGGTTTCTTCAAAGACAAGAGTGAAGAAGAACGGGGCAAAGCTGTGTACTTCATCACGGAGGAACCTCTGAGCCCGGTGTATTGCCGCCTGGAGCCGGTGTTTTATTCTTTGGCGCATGCATTCGGCATCAAGTCTGACGAGTTATAAGATATAAGAAGTATATGAGTGATTTCCGTTTAAAAGTGTTCCAGTCTGTTGCCAAGAACTTGAGTTTTACAAAGGCTTCGCAAGAGTTGTTTGTAAGTCAGCCGGCTATAACCAAGCATATCCAGGAGCTGGAGGCCACTTATCAGACGAGGCTTTTCGACCGGCAGGGAAGTAAAATCAGTTTGACCGAGTCAGGCCGGCTGCTTTTGGAGCATTGCGAACGGATATTGGAGGACTATAAACGGCTGGAATATGAAATGCACTTGTTACATAACGAATATATTGGCGAACTCAAGTTGGGAGCCAGCACTACCATTGCGCAGTATGTGCTTCCTCCGTTGCTGGGCAGTTTTATCGGCAAGTTTCCGCAGGTCAACTTGTCCTTGCTCAATGGAAACTCCCGGGAAATAGAAGCCGCTTTGCAGGAACACCGCATTGACTTGGGATTGGTGGAAGGGGTTTTCCGCCTTCCCAATCTGAAGTACACTACTTTTCTTGAGGATGAACTGGTAGCGGTAGTCCATTCCAAAAGCCGTTTGCAGTTGCCCGAAGAGATTACTCCCCAGGATTTGCCCGCTATTCCTTTAGTGCTCCGTGAGCGCGGTTCGGGTACGCTGGACGTGATAGAACGCTCACTCCAGAAGCACGGCGTCAAGCTTTCCTCACTCCATGTACTGATGTATCTGGGTAGTACCGAAAGCATCAAGCTCTTTCTTGAAAACTCCGATTGCATGGGAATCGTGTCTATCCGTTCCATCTGCAAGGAACTGGCTGCAGGCACTTTCCGCGTGGTCGAGATAAAGGATATGCCCATGCTTCGCGACTTCTGCTTTGTCCAGTTGCAAGGGCAGGAAGGAGGATTGTCACAAGCCTTTATGAACTATATGTTTATGTCCCGATAACAATAAGTTATAGTCTATAAGTAGAAACGATTGGCGGGTGTACTAAAATAGAACTACCTTTGCACCCGGAAAATTAAGGAATAAACATTAGTAATAATAGTAAAATAAACAGTATGGCTTCAAATCG
>VOFG01000303.1_pt1 | contig 72000 bp, 89 predicted proteins | sample 5384171 | NCBI WGS metagenome assembly VOFG01 (sample SAMN12384726, study PRJNA508395) | human gut metagenome | isolation source: healthy gut F | host: Homo sapiens
GATGCCAAGGACGTACTGAGCAAGAAGGGCGTGACATATAAGAACATCTGGTTCAAGTCGGATAGCGAGGCCGGTAAGTTTACGGCAAATTTGTTCTCGTTCCCGACAACGTATGTCATCGATCAGAATGGCAACATCGTAGGGGGAGCCCATCGTGGGCGCCATCAGCTCCGCCTGAGCAGCGCGCAGCGCTCGACAAGCTTATCGACCAGGCGATTGCGAATAGCGAGCAGTAGAAAACGCGTAAAGCATGGCGATGATCGTGCACCGCTGTTGCGAAGTAGTCCGCTACCTTTCAAGATAAGTCCACCATATAGAGGTCCCGCTCGGGACCTCTCTTCTTTTGGGCGCCGTCCCGTTCGTTTTTTGGCGCGGTTCGTTACATTCCTCATTGGCGTCGGCAAAAAATGGGGATAGAGTAGGACAAACGCGTCGAATACGAACGGCGGAGGAGAGCGGGCAGGGTGCCTGCGCAGGAGAGGTTGCCGTCCATGCTGGAGCTCAAAGGTATTTGCAAAAGGTACGTTACGCAGTCGTTTACGCAGGTGGCGCTCGACAGCGTGAGCCTGTCTTTTCGCGATAACGAGTTCGTGGCCATTCTGGGTCCCTCGGGTTCGGGCAAAACCACGATGCTCAACGTTATCGGCGGGCTCGACCATTTCTTTGATTCTGGCGACCTGCTGATCGACGGCATTTCGACCAAGGACTTTCGCGATCGCGATTGGGATGCCTATCGCAACAACCGCATCGGCTTTGTGTTCCAGAGCTATAACCTCATTCCGCATCAGACCATTTTGGAAAACGTGGAGCTGGCGCTTACGCTCACGGGTGTGGGCCATGCCGAGCGCCGCCAGCGTGCACGTGAGGCGTTGGAGAAAGTCGGCTTGGGCGAGCACGTTAACAAGCGCCCGAGCCAGCTTTCGGGCGGACAGATGCAACGCGTGGCCATCGCCCGCGCCCTGATCAATGACCCCGAGATTGTTCTTGCCGACGAGCCGACCGGCGCTTTGGATTCGACGACATCCGTACAGGTTATGGATCTGCTTAAGGACGTTGCGCGCGACCGTCTGGTCGTCATGGTCACGCACAATCCCGAGCTGGCGTACCAATATGCCACGCGCATCGTCAATCTGGCGGACGGCAAGATCACCGACGATTCCGACTCCCTTCGATGCTGCCAAGGCCGCGCGCCGCGAAGCCAAGCCTACGCGCAAAACCTCGATGGGCTTTGTGACGGCGCTGGGGCTTTCTGCCCGAAACCTCATGACCAAAAAGGGCCGCACGGCCATGACTGCCTTTGCGGGCTCGATTGGCATTATCGGCATTGCGGCGATTCTAGCGCTGTCCAATGGTGTAAACGGCTACATCAAAAAGGTCGAGGAGGATACGCTCTCGAGCTACCCGCTCACCATTTCAAGCAGGACTACGACCTGTCGTCCATGATGGGTGGTCAGGGGGTTGCGGATGATGACTCGCCTGAAAACGTGGATTCGTCCGACGACAGTGCCGGCGGCAAGGCTAAGGGAACCGATAAGATTCCTGTGGTCACGGCCGTAAAGGATATGTTTGCAAGCGTTAAGTCCAACGACATGACGAGCTTTAAGGCATGGCTCGATGCCGGTGGCGACGGCATCGATAAAGAGGTCAATGCCATCCAGTACGGCTACGGTGTATCGCCGGTTGTCTATCGTGCCGGCAAGGGTGATGAGAAACCTGTTCCGGCTGGTGCCCAACGCTATGACCGAGGCTATGAGCGGAGGCGCGAGCTCGGCGGCAACGGTGAGCATGGAATCCATGGGAACCTCGGTCTTTAACGAGATGATTGACGACCAGAGCCTGCTCGACAGCCAGTACGATGTCGTCGCCGGTCATTGGCCCCACGTCTGCCAACGAAGCTGTGATGGTGCTTTCGAGCCGCGGCACAGTGGGCGACTATACGCTCTACAGCATCGGCGCGCTGGATATCAATGAGCTCAACGGTCTGGTTAACAGCGCTATGACGGCTGACGGAGGGTCGAAACGCCCGAGACCGGCACCGACTTTACCTACGACGACGCGCTGTCTACGACGTTTAAGGTGCTGTCACCGGCCGATGCGTATCGCAAAAACGAAGAGACCGGCATGTGGACTGACATGTCTGGTGACGCCGACTTTATGGCCGCCAAGGTTGCCAACGGTATCGACGTGCACATTGTGGGCGTGGTGAGACCTAACGAGACGGCCAATGCGAGTGCGTTGTCTCCGGGCATTGCCTATACGCATGCGCTGACTCGCCAGCTTATGGAGCGCGCCGCCGATTCGCAGATTGTGCAGGAGCAACTTGTCCACCCGAGACGGATGTCTTTACGGGCAAAAGTCTTTCGATGAGCTGCAAAGGCGAGGCCAAGCAAGGCGGATCTGGGCAGCATGTTCAGTGTGGACGAGGCGGCGCTTAAGAGCGCGTTCTCGTTCGATACCTCCGCGCTCTCGAAAGGTGTTGCCGGCGGTATGGACCTGTCGGGTCTTGACTTGTCCGGTCTGGACATTGACCTTTCGGATGTTGGCAGGATATCGACTTCAGCGACATCATGGCAAAAAAGCACCGGCTCCCCGATTTCTCGGGCGTCTTCGATGGCTTGGAACTTACGCCCGAGCAGATGCAGCAGGTAGGCACGCTCGCCAATCCAGCTGTTCACGGGCTTTTGCAGTCTGATCAGTTTAAGGCGCTGTCACCCGAAGATCTTAGGACGCGTCAAAGCTTGCTGCCGCATTCTCGGCGTATCTTGAGAATGATGCCGCAGCCCAGCAATGCCTGGCCCAGCTCAAGGCGCTCGGTGGCGATGCTCTGGCCGGAGCGTCTGCAACGAGGCGATGACCGACTATGTACAAAAGCAGCTGGCTCCGTATCTGCAGCAGGCTATGGATCAGGTGATGAAGTCGATCAGCGTGCAGATTGCGGCAACGGTGTCAGCTCAGCTTAAGGGCGGGCGCGGCAGGGCTCATGGACCAGATGGCGACGCCGATGTCTTCGAGTTTTGCCAACCTGGCGGGCGCCATGCGCGCGGATGCAGAGTGCCTTTGCTCATGCCATCCACTTCAACATGGACGCCGAGGACCTGAGCTCGCTCATGATGAGCTATGAAGGCTTCGAAGCTCACCTACGACAACAATCTGACCACGTTGGGCTATGCGGACGAGGCAGACCCCATCTCGGTCAAGATTTTCCCGCGCGACTTTGAGGCCAAGGAGCGCGTGCTCGATCACATCGACGCGTACAACAAGCAGGTCAAAGCCTCTGGCCACGATGAACAGGCAATCTCATACACCGACTACATGGGCATCATCATGGGTTCGGTGACCGACATCGTGAACACCATCAGCTGGTGCTCATCGCATTCGTGAGTATCAGCCTGGTGGTGAGCTCCATCATGATCGGCATCATCACCTACATCAGCGTACTGGAGCGCAAGAAGGAGATCGGCATCCTGCGCGCGATCGGCGCGTCGAAGCGCAACGTGGCCAACGTATTCAATGCCGAGACCTTTATCGAAGGCCTCATCGCCGGCGTCTTTGCCATTGTCGTCGTGGTAGCCGTGAGCTTCCCGGTTAATGCCTGGGCGCTTGCGGCCAAACAGGTCCCCAACCTAATGAGTCTGCCCGTGCAGGATGCGCTGGTGCTCATTGCGATTTCGGTGCTGCTGACGGTTGTCGCTGGCCTGCTGCCGGCCCGTAGCGCATCCAAAAAGGATCCCGTGGAAGCCCTGCGCTCCGAATAATGCGACAAAGGACGGTTCCTTTGTCACGTTCGTTGATATGAGAGAAGAGTAGATGATCCTTTCGTTGGCCCCCCATGGAGGGGATTACCGGGCATGTATTCCGTCGCGTGCATGCGGAGTGCTTCGGCGCACTCGATTGCTATTACACGCCGTTTTGCCGCCGCCGCGGGTGGGAAATCGCTTTGGCGGCAAGGCGTTTAAGGGAGCATCGATCCTGCCAATAACCAGGGGCTCAACGTGGTGCCTCAGCTGATGTCCAAGAACGCGGACGAGTTTGTGTGGGCGGCACAGGTGCTCGCCGACATGGGCTATTGCGAGGTCAATCTCAACTTGGGTTGCCCTTCGGGAACGGTTGTCGCCAAGGGCAAGGGCTCGGGTTTTTGCGCAATCTCGACGAGCTCGAGGTGTTCTTGAACGATGTGTGCGAGCGGTCGCCGTTGCCGGTATCGGTAAAGACCAGGCTGGGGCTGGAGGGCGACGACGAATACGAGCGTGTACTCGATTTGTATTGCCGCATGCCGCTGGCAGAGCTGATCGTGCATCCGCGCGTGCAGAAGGACCGTTATGCGGGCTCGCCGCGCAAAGAGTTTTATGGCGAGACGCTGGAACGTGCGCCGTTTCCGGTGGCATACAACGGCGATATTTTTGATCTCGAGGACATGGATGCGCTGGTGGAGGCCTATCCGGCACGCGCCATGTGATGCTGGGGCGTGGCTTGCTTGCGAACCCCGCGCTGGCTCGCATGGTCAAGGGCGGCCCTGCTGCAACGGCTGCTGAGCTGCAGCGCTTCCACGACACGCTGTTTGCGGCCTATGCAGAAGAGATTGGCGGCAATGCAGTCTTTCGCATGAAGGAGTGGTGGTTCTATGCCAAGTGCGCTTTCGCCGACCCCGCTACCGTCCACAAGCTTGTACGCAAGACTCAAAAAGGTCGACGAATACCGTGCCGCCGTTGAGCGCGTCTTTCGCGAACAGCCACTTGCGCCCATAGCCCGCTTCCACGGCTAGTTAGTCGTTGGGGACGCACTTTAACGACTAGTCATTTAAGAACGTCCCCGATGACTATGCTGCACTAGAGCAGGTTCTCCTGTACCCACGTGATGATGTCACTCGATTCGTAGAGTGGTTTGCCGTCGATGAACAGCAGGGAACCTGGCGTTTTCCGCCGACGGCGATGAGTGCCTGCTCAGCATCGCCGTCAATCGAGATATTGCGCTCGGGGATGGTCACGCCGTTATCGGCCAAAAAGCGCTTGACCTTTATGCAATACGGGCAGCCGGTCATAACGAATAGCGTGAGCTCGTGATTAGTAGCCATAGGTCTCCAATCGGTTGAGGTTTCGATTGAAATACCCAAAGCCGCCGTGGTCTATGCACGCGTCAACGACGACTCGATGGCCTGTACCAGAAACGCTGTGGCGCCGGTGCCGCACGGCTTGTCATAGTAGTCAACAAAGCGCTGGTCGGCAAGATAGCCGTGGGCGAGGCCCAGGTATGCTTCGTCTTGGGGCTCGCTGCCCCAGTTGAGAGCAATCCAGCGGCGATGCATCGCGACAAGCTTGCGAGCCTCGCCGCCATCCGGTTCGCCGTCGCCCATGGCAATCGAGAGCTGGCCCAGAATAGCGCGTCCAAGTTCCTTCATGTCGTTCCATGTCTGAGGATCCATGTCCAGTAACGCTTCGTTTGCTGCATCGATGGCCTCATCGCCATAGCGCGCCCGCGCCTCGGCACCGTAGCGCTCCTCGTTTTCCTGCACGGAGCGCCAGCGCTCCAGTTGCGGCAGGACGGCGCCCATGAGCGAGACGGCTTCGTCGAGCGACATGCCGGTGTTTTGTGCCAGCCGCGGGCACAGTCTTCGATCATTGCCTCCATGGTGGTGTCGTAGGTGTACTTGCCGTGGTCGTAGCACCACTTGCAGTAATGGTCGGTCGTGGCGCCCGTAGCATCGGTGCCGCAGTCGTCGGGCGTGAGTATCATGCCACAGCTCTGGCAATAGTGCTCGGGCATTTCGAGCAGATGAGACAGTGGCTCGCCGCTCACGGCGGCGATGAGCTTCATCATGTCGATGCCCGGTGTGACCTCGCCACGCTCCCAACGGCTGATGGCTTGGCGTGTGACGAAAAGAGCTTGGCGGCGAGCTGCTCCTGGGTAAGGTGATGGGCGCGACGGACGGCGATGAGCTTTTCTGCAAAGGCCATAGCGGCTCCTTTCTGCTGGTTGATGGCTTAAGCATACGCGGCAGTAGGTGCCCTTCCAAGCAACCGTTGGTTGCACGACGGGGGACCGCGGCGAAGAATTGCGCGCAACGCCCCACACCTCCATGCCGTACAATGACCGGCATGGAACCTATCGCACACATACATACCGACCTGCCGCAGAAGTTCGGCATTCCGCGCAACAGCTTTTTGGCGCCTCATCTGCAGGGACGCATCGTCTTTGAGCCGGAATTTGCCTCCAACGCAGCGGTTGAGGGCCTGGACTCCTTCTCTCACCTATGGCTGTTGTGGCGCTTCGAAAACGGAACGCCCGGCGGCACGGCTAAGGACATAGCTACCGATGCCAAGACGCAGGACAGGTCCGGCACCAATGCCAAGTGGTCGAAAACTGTGCGCCCGCCGCGTCTGGGTGGAGCCGAGCGCGTGGGCGTGTTTGCCACGCGCAGTCCGTTTCGCCCTAATCCCATCGGTCTTACCTGCGTCAAGCTCGATCGCGTCGAGCTCACCGACAATGGTCCCATCATCCATGTGCTGGGGCCGACCTGCGTGACGGCACGCCCATCTACGACATTAAGCCCTACATTCCGTTTGCGGACTGTCGCCCGGATGCGACCGGCGGCTGGATTGAGGGTACTCCGTGGCAAGAGCTCGACGTCGAGTTCCCACAAGCGCTGCAAGACAAGGTCCCGCCCGCAAAGCTCCCTGGTTTGGTCGAGGTCCTTCGCCAAGATCCGCGCCGCGCGGGCAGCAAGCACGAGCCAAACCGCGTCTATCACCTGGCTTACGCCGGGCTCGACATATCGTTTTCGGTCGACGAAACCCAGCTAACCGTAATCGCCGTCAACGACGCGCAAGACTAAGCAGCCATTCGTCCGCACCCGTCAAATTAAGCGCCAAACTCCGCGCCAAAATCGCCCGTGCTGGTGGACAATAACGCCTACCAAAACAATCACTTTGCACGGGAGTTCAGCATGAAATACGACTTTAGCTCGCTTATCGACCGCCACGGCATGGACTCCATCGCCGTTGACTCCTGGGGCGAGATCCCCGGCATGGCTCCGAACGCACCCGACGAGGGCTTCGACCGCATTCCCATGTGGGTGGCCGACATGAATTTTGCCACGGTGCCCACGGTCCAGGAGCACATCATTCAGCGCGCCCAGCATCCCATGTTTGGCTACTTTAACCCGCGTCCCGAGTACTTTGACCGCATCATCGAATGGCAGAGCCGTCGCAACGGCGTTGAGGGCTTGGCGCCTGAGCATATCGGCTACGAAAACGGCGTGCTGGGCGGTGTCGTGTCGACGTTGCGCGCGTATGTCCAGCCGGGCGATGCGGTGCTGGTCCATAGCCCCACCTACATTGGCTTTACCAAGTCTATCGAAGCCGCGGGCTATCGTATTGTCCACAGCCCGCTTAAGCTCGACGACCAGGGCGTGTGGCGCATGGACTTTGAGGACATGGAGCACAAGCTCGCCCAAAACCACATCCATGCCGCGGTGTTCTGCTCGCCGCACAATCCCTGCGGCCGCGTATGGGAGCGCGACGAGATCGAGCACGCCATGGACATCTATCGCCAGCACGATTGCGTGGTGATCTCGGACGAGATTTGGTCCGATATCATCCTGTCGGGACACAAGCACATCCCGACGCAGTCGGTGAGCGAGGATGCTCGCATGCGCACGGTTGCCCTCTATGCGCCGAGCAAGACGTTCAACCTGGCGGGCCTGGTCGGCAGCTACCACATCATCTACAACGAGACGCTGCGCGACCGCATCTGCGCCGTGTCCAACAAGACCCACTACAACGAGATGAACGTCCTCTCCATGCATGCGCTTATCGGTGCCTATCAGCCGCAGGGCGAGTGGGTGGACGAGCTCAACCAGGTGCTTGCCGGCAATATCGAGTACTTCTGCGATTACGTGGACGGGCATTTTGAGGGCGTGTCCTATTCGCGTCCGCAGGGCACGTACATGGTGTTTCTGGACTGCACCGAGTGGTGCCGCGAGCATGGCCGCGATATTCAGTGGCTTCGACGAGGGGGCGCGCGTGGGCGTGGGGTATCAGGACGGCCGCCCGTTCCACGGGCCCTGCCACATTCGCGTGAATCTGGCGCTGCCGCTTTCGCGCGTAGGGAAGCGTGCGACCGCCTGGACCGCTACGTTTTTAATGCACGGTAAGCGCGCTGCATGTGGGGCCTTCTGCCACGTCGGCTGGAAGGCCCGCATGGTAAAACGTCTGTAACCATTGGGTACTCGTGTGGTTTTGTTTGCTATTATTTTAACCATTTCAGTCTGTAAACAGGATCGTCTGGAGCTCGATGAAAAGACCCCGTCGCTCGGTTGCCATATCGTTGTTTGTTGCGCTTGCGGTAGCGTGCGCCTTTGTCGTAGCGATAGCTGGCTGTTCTGGGCGTAATGACGAGGCCTCGACGTCTGCATTAGAAGGCTTGAACGCCTCGCAGGCCAAAGACGACAACCTTAAGACGCTCAACGTCGGCAGCGACCTCTATCCACCGTTTGTGTATACCGACGAGTACGGCGATATCGTTGGCCTGGATGTCGAGATATTGACCGAGGCTTTGGCCCGCATTGGTTACAAGCCAAAGTACCAGCTGATCGATTGGGAAAAGAAGAACGAGCTACTGGCGAGCGGCGAGCTCGATTGCGTCATGGGCAGCTTTAGCATGACGGGTCGCGAAGACGAGTATCGTTGGGCCGGCCCGTACCTTGCGAGCCGCCAGGTGGTCGCGGTCGATCCCCAGAGCGATATCTACACGCTTGCCGATCTTGAGGATAAGGTCGTGGCGGTCCAGTCCACCACCAAGCCCGAGGACATTTTGCTCAATCGTACAAATGAAAACGTTCCGCAGATCAAAGAGCTCTACAGCTTTTCGGACCGTTCGTATCTGAACCCGGCGCTCGTCGAAGGGTCTGGTCGACGCCATCGCCGCGCATGAGTCCTCGCTGCTCACCTACGAAAAAGACTATGGTGTGACGTATCGAATTTTGGATGAGCCGCTGCTTGAGGTTGGTTTGGGTACCGCTTTCGATATCAACGATACGCGCGGCATCGACGTTAAGCTCACCCATGCCTACCAGGAAATGCTAGCCGACGGCACCATGAAACGTCTGGTGTCAAAGTACTTTGATGACCCTTCGCCATTTTTGAATATGGAGGGCCTGTCATGATCGATGCGCCCGACCACGCCGTAGAGAAGCGGGGCAATCGTTCGGCAGGGGCATGGCTCCTTGTCGCCCTGCTGGGGATAGCGCTCTCGGTTGTTGCCGGTATGATGAGCTACGGCTACACGACAGCTCAGGCCGAGCAGCGCTTTGCCGACGTTGTCGATTACGTGGCGACGCAGAGCCTTTCCTACGATGCATTCAATAGCGCCTATACGACCAAAAAAACCTGATTCGCGTTATGGAGATCGCCGGAGAGACGGCGCGCGATATGGAGCGCGACGGTTCGGTGGATAACGCCATGCTGGAGCAATATGCCGACCAGTTCAACGTGAGCGCACTGATCGTGACGGACGCATCGGGCAATTTGGTGTCCGAGTCCTCGACAGATGGCGTGGGCTACGAGTCACTGCTACGTATCTCAAGGAAGCACCCGTGCTGGAGGTGGCAGCCCATCCGCTTAAGTCCTATACCGCCCGCATCACGCTTGCGGATGATTCGGTCGCAGACATTAGCTGCGTACCCCGGCGGGATGACGAGGGCATCGTTATCGCGGTCAGGCATCAGAGCGCGAAGGCAGTTGCAAGCAATACGCTCAAACTGCAGAGCCTGCTCGGTGGTTATGAGACCATCGACAGTGGCAATATCGTGATCGAAAGCGATGGCAAAGTCGTTGCGACCAATGCCGTTGAACCCACCATATTGGGCGTATTCAATCTGCCTGCAACGGATGTCTTTATTGTCGACGGTATTAAGGATCGATGCCTGCCCGGCAAAGTCCGACTGGTCAACGCCAGCGGCGAGTGGTATTTGGGCACATTTGGAAAAGCGCGCGGGTTCTACGTGTACACCTATGCCTCGGCGCGGCGCTACTTTGAGGTCGTCGCGGCTGTTGCTGCCGGCGTGCTGGTGCTCTACGGCGGTGTTATAGCCGTTGTTGTGATGGTGCGTCGCCGCGCTGACGCCGACGTTTGACGGACTTGCTGCAGCAGGAGCGCGACTATGGCGACAAGCTGGCAAAGGCGGCGCGTGAGGCCTCGTCTGCCAACTCGGCAAAGACAGAGTTTCTGCGTCGCATGAGCCACGATCTGCGCACGCCCATCAACGGCATTCGCGGCATGGTCGAGGTCGGCGATGCCAATGCGGACGATCTGCAAAAGCAGACCGAGTGCCGCTCAAAAATCTGGACGGCATCGGGACTGCTGCTCGACCTTGCCAACGAGGCGCTCGATATGAGTCGCCTGGAGAGCGGCCAGGTCAATCTGGAGCTTGTTCCACAAACTTGGTGACCCTCACCCGCGAAGTGTGCGATATTCTGGAGCGCCAGGCCGAGGAGCGTCTGGTGACAATTATCTGCGACCAGCAGACCCTTAATCATCCCTATGCTACGGGTGAGCGTGACGCATCTCAAGCGCTTATTGGTCAATATTGCCGGTAATGCCGTCAAGTACAACCGCCGGGGCGGCTATGTTCGTCTGGTGTGTCGCGAGGTGGAGTCGGTGGATGGCGTCCCCGTCTATGAATACACGATCGCCGACAACGGCATTGGCATGAGCGAGGAGTTCCAACAACACCTCTACGAGCCGTTTTGCCGCGAGGAGCAACAGGTGGAAGGCGCCTCATCGGGAACTGGCCTGGGCGCGCCTATCGCAAAACAGTTAGTCGAGCTTATGGGCGGAACCATGAGTTTTACGAGCGTCTTGGGGCAGGGGACGACGTTTACCATCCGCCTGCCGTTCGAGAAGTGCGACCGCTCCGAGATTCCTCAGGCAGTTCGCGCGGATGCGGGCGATGGCGATGCGCTCCAGGGCTTGCACGTTTTGCTCGTAGAGGATAACGATCTGAATGTCGAGATCGCGCAGTTTACGCTCAGCCGTGCCGGTGCCGTCGTGACGCATGCTAAGGATGGCGAGTCTGCCGTTGAGGCATTTGCCGCGAGCGTGCCGCACGAGTACGACGTGGTGTTGATGGACATCATGATGCCCGGTATCGATGGCCTTGAGGCCACGCGTCGGATTCGAGCACTCGATCGCGAGGATGCCGTGACCACGCCGATTATCGCTGTGAGCGCCAACGCCTTTGCCGACGACCGCAGACTTTCGCGCGAGGCAGGCATGGACGCGCACCTGAGCAAGCCTGTGAGCTCGCAAGAGCTCGTCGAGGCGCTGGCGCACAAGCCGCCGACGCTTTATAACAATATGGCCCGGTTCCAAGGTGGGTTGGAACCGGGCCATATTGTTATTGATGAGTTTTGCTTTTGAGGCTTACTTTTTCTTGAATCTGCTTGCCGCAAAGATGCTCAATCGTAATCTCGTAGAGCTGGACGCCCTTAATGTCCTTGGCGATTTCCTCTTCGACTTCCTCGGCAGAAGGGTAGTACTTAAGGGCGAGCTGGCGGACTTTGTCTTCGATAAACGCGGGGGTGTCATTCGCCAGGCGACAGCGGCCGAAGACCACGGTACTCATAACGTAGGGAGCCCAGTCACCGTCCTGGTACCACTCGTTTGCCGTAAACGGTAAAGCAGACCTTGTCATCGCGCTTGAGTGCGTCGACCTTGTGGCCAGCTTTGGCGCCATGGAAATAAATCTTGTCGTGCTCGGCGTCAAAGAAGTAGTTGACGGGAATGGCGTACGGGTAGCCATCGTCGCCGTTGACGGCAAAGACGCCGCGCTTGCAGGTAGCGAGCAGTTCGCGCGCTTCCTCGTCGGTGATGGCGCGTTTCTTTCGACGTAAGGGCCTAAACATCGTTGGCTTCCTTTCTGGTCGTGCGTGGTGGCTGAGCACAAACTATAGCGAAACGGATCCGTTTTTCTTGATGCGGGCGAGTATGTTTTTGAGCTTGTTAAAGTCGAGCGGTTTGGACAGATGGGCGTTCATGCCGGCATCGTGTGCCGCCTTGGCGTCTTCGGCAAAGGCATTGGCGGTGAGCGCGATGATGGGGATATCGGCTGCATCGACCTTCTCGCTCAGACGAATCGCGCGGGTTGCCTCGTAGCCGTCCATGCCCGGCATCATAATGTCCATCAGGATCGCATCGAAGCTGCCGGCGGGATGAGATAGGTACAGATCGACGACCTCGTTGCCGTTGACGGCGCGGGTGACCACGACGCCCTCGGATTCTAGCAGCGTCTGGGCAATCTCGGCATTCAATTCGTTGTCTTCGGCGAGCAGCACGTTCATGTCGGTGAGCGAGCAGTCGGGCGCACTCTCAACCGTATTCGCCCGCGCCTGGGGATTCTCGTCGATATCGAGCGGAATCTCCACGTAGAACGTGGTGCCCACATGGAGTTTGCTGGTGACTTCGATGGTGCCGCCCATCAGTTCAATAAGCGACTTGACGATTGGCATGCCCATGCCGGTTCCTTGGAACTTGCTGCGCGCATCGTCACCTTCTTGGGCAAACGGCTCATAGATATGCTTTAAAAACTCGGGAGCCATGCCAATGCCGGTATCCGAAACGCTAAAGCAAAAGAGCGCGCGCCCGTTATCGAGTGGCCTGGTCTTCGAACTAAAAGGTGACGGATCCGCCGTGCTTGTTGTACTTTAATGCTGTTGTCTAACAGGTTGATCATAATCTGTCGGATATGGGTGGGACTGCCGATCATGTATGGCCCCGTGGCGTACGGCAGACTATTGTCCTGCATTGTGATGCCGTTACTGGACGCGCGGAGCTTGCACAGAACTAGCGTATTGTCACAGAGCTCTTTGAGGTTAAAAGGCGCATGCTCAGTGTTAGCTTGCGGTCTTCGATTTTGCCCATCTCGAGGATGTCGTTGATCAGCGAGAGCAGGTGATTGGCGGCAACGCGCGCCTTGGCACGGCTCTCGCGGGCGACTTGCATATCGCCTTCCTTCAATTCCTCGATCTCGATAAGGCCCAGGATACCGTTGAGCGGCGTACGGATGTCGTGGCTCATGCGCGTGAGGAATGCCGTCTTAGCGGCGTTGGCGGCATCGGCTTTTTTGCGCTCGGTTCGAGCGCGCACGAGCGCCCAGATGAGCAGGACGATGCCGACCGACAACATACCGATGAGGGTAGCGGCAATGGCGGTGCGGTTGCGATAAAGGAATTGAAGCGTGTTGATTCCTGGGTCGTGTACGACGTGGAGGAGTAATTGCTTGCGGAGAGCGATTCTCCGGCATTGATGATGCCCTTGTTGATGATTCCCAGCAGCTCGGGCTTTCCGCGCGAAATCCAGCACGAGAGGCTCACAGGTGTCAGGGAGCTCGACCGTCTCGTAGTCCTTGAGATCATAACGGTCGCCGATGGTTTTACGCGTGAACTGGGAGCGACGATGCAGCGCACCGTTCCCTTCCTGAGGGCGTCGAACGCTTCATCGTCGGATTGGTATTCGGTTACGGTCGCTGTGGGGAATAGACTTTCAAGTGCATTTCGGTTGACAAACGATGATTTGGTACAGGCGATGTTCTGAAGGTCTTTTTCAGGTTACTGCCGGTGTGGATGGCGGTGAGGGACATGGTCCCCAACGATACCGACTGCACAACGCCTGATTGCTCGGCAAACCAGTAATCTCGGTATGCCGGCAGCGCAACGTCTATGCTTCCCTCTGACAGGGCCTTTGACATCATCTTGTAGCTATCAAAGGCGACGGTTTTGACCGTAATGCCAAATTTATCGTGCAGCGTCGTCGCAAGCGATGCGAGCGAGCCTTCCATTTTGCCGTCTTCGTCTTCGTTGCAGTAGGGGAGTTTGCCCGTAATGTAGCCGAGCGTGATGGTGTTGTTGTTTGCTTTGAGCCAGGAACATTCGGGGCCGTTGAGCGATGATGAACCGCTGTTTTGGGCCGAGTAGTGAGATTTGACTTCGTCGATATAGCGTGGGTTGACGCGGGCGATTGCTGACATGGCGGCATTGATGTCGTCCATCAGGTCGGGGCGGCTTTTGGGGACGGCAAAATAGTAGTCGCTCGACCCAATGTAGAACATGGGCGAGGCACTGGGCGACGAGGTGGTGTCGTTCATGATGACGGCATCGACCTCGCCGTTTGCGAAAGCGCGTCAAAGAGAACGGAGTGTCCGATTTCTTTATAGGTGCAGGTAATGCCTTCGTTGGCGAGCCACTGCTGGCCAACGAAGGTTTGCATAACGTCGGGGTTGTAGCCGATGGTAAGGCCTTGGAGCGCTCGGGGGTCCCCTTGGCCAGATCGTCGCGATCGGGCTTGGCGTAGATGTAGTAGCGCTCGGTGCCCTCGGGGTTCGATGAGAAGAGCAGTTTTGGGCGCGTTCCTCGGAGTAGGAGATGTTGGGCATGAGGTCGATCTCGCCCGCCTCGAGCATGTCCATAAGCTCGGTGAAGGTGCCGGAGACGTATTCGTACCGCCAGCCGGGCGTGTAGTACGACAGGGTCTGGAGGTACTCGTAGCCCCATCCCGAGAGACGCTCACCGGGGGTGCCGTCCTGGAAGCCCTCGTTGTTGACGAGCCAGCCGACGCGGACCGTTTTGACCTGCTGACTAGAGTCGGTCGGCAAAGCCTGACAGGCGCGATGGAATTCAGCACGGCGAGCGCGGTAAGCGCGAGGGCCAGGGTGCGATATATAACTGAACGAAGGACAGCGGAAGCTCTCACATGCAATCCTAACGAATCGAGACATTACCGCATAAGGATACCAGCTCAGCGTGCCCCGTTCGACAGATATAGTCATCGGGACGTTCTTAAACGACTAGTCATTGGGGACGTTCTTGAATGACTAGTCGTTTAGAACGTCCCCAATGACTAGTTCCGTTTGCGAGGGAGGCGTGGGACAATACCGAGCGAATGTGATTGATTGACTGCGGAAGGGGTCGCGATGAAAAAGCTGAGGACGCTTGTCGATGTGTTGCATCAGGCAGGATTTGCCCACATAACAGGCCTGTTTCTCGTCTTCTATCCTGCTGTGCTCAACGGCCGTCTGGCTGTCCGAGCCCACGACCCTCACGTTTGGCGATGGCCTGTGGTTTAGCTTTGAGACGGTCTCGACCATCGGCTTTGGTGACATCCGGCCGAGACGCCGGTTGCCCGCGCCATTACCGTCATTCTGAGCGTCATCAGCATCTTCTACATCGCTATGCTCACGGGTGTTGCGGTGAACTACTGCAATACGCTAATCAAGCTGCGCCAAAAGGACACCATGGCGCGCTTTATGGACGATCTGGAGCATTTGGAAGAGCTCGATCGCGACGAGCTTGCCGATCTTTCGCGTCGCGTGCGCGAATATCGCCGCCGCCAACGCTAGGACTAGCGCCGCGCGTCAATAAGGGGGACTGAATATGAATATCACCGTGTATCTGGGTGCCAGTGCCGGCAACGATCCGGCGTTTCTGCCCGCGGTGCAGGAGCTCGGCACATGGGCTGGTGTACGGCGGATCCAAGTCGGGCCTGATGGGTGCGCTCGCCGATAGCGTGCTCGATGCTGGCGGACACGTGACGGGTGTTGAGCCGAGCTTTTTATCGAGGCGGAGTTCCAGCACGACGGCATTGATGACCTCATCGTGACAAGCGATATGGCCGAGCGTAAAGCGAAGATGATCGAGCTTGGTGACGCGTTTGTTGCCTTCCCGGGTGGCACGGGCACGCTTGAGGAGATTGCCGAGGTCATGTCCGCCGTGTCATTGGGGCATCTCGATGCGCCGTGCATCCTGTATAACCTGGGCGGTTACTACAACGACCTCAGGCGCTGCTCGGGCACATGATCGATAAGGGTCTATCGAGCCCGCAGCGCCAGCAAGGCATTCACTTTGCCGACGATTTGCGCGAGATTGCCTCGATTATCAACGGATAAGTCTTGAGCCTGTCCCACTATGGCTCCCAATGGTGCCGTTTGCGGCGCAGACGGTTGGCTCGTTCTGGGCAACACTCGCTCTACAATAAAACATAACTATGTCGACTTTGACCGCGGGAGGACCCGATGGATAACCTTGCCAAACCCACAAACCGCGCGCTGTTTTTAGTTAGCGTTGCCGTGACCGGTGCGTTCGCAGGTGCCGCGGTCTGGCTGTTCTTTTTTGCGATGGAGCACGGTATCGACTATCTGTGGACCGAGATTCCGCACGCGTTGGGCGTCGCTTCGCCCGAGCTTGCCAGCGGCCCGTTTGGCTTTCTGCCGTACCCGTTTTTTGTCTGCCTGCTGGGCGGCCTGTTAATCGGTCTGTACGAAAAGATGACAGGCACCAAGACCGATGATCTCAACCAGGTGATGGCTAAGGTTAAGCAAGACGGGCGCTACCCGTACGACAACCTGGGCAAGCTTTCGCTCGCGGCGTTGCTGCCGCTGCTGTTTGGCGGAAGCATTGGACCGGAGGCCGGCCTGACCGGCGTTATCGCCGGTCTGTGCAGCTGGGTCGGCGACCGCATGCGTCGCTTTGGCGCCGAGTTTAGGGAGCTCACGCTGCTGGGTACCCAGGCTGCCCTGACGGCGCTCTTTACCGCGCCCGTCTTTGGCTTTGTGGCGCCGCTTGCCGGTAGTACTGACGGCCAGGGCGCCGACGGCGACGAGGGCTCTGCGTCCGGCGAGATCACCATCAAGCTGCCCAAGGCGCAAAAGACGGTGGTCTACGGCATTGCGATTGCCGGCGGCCTGGGCACCTACCTGCTGCTCGGCCAGCTCATGGGCGGCGGCATGGGCATGCCCAGGTTCGAGGCTGCCGTGGTGGGCAACTTGGAGCTTGTCTGGCTCGTCCCTCTGTCGTTGATCGGAACAATCTGCGGCTGGCTGTACTTTGTCTCTGAGCACGCGAGCGAAGCGCTTGCCCATGCCATAGGGGAGCGTCCTGTCGTCAAGGCCATGCTAGCCGGTCTGGCGCTCGCCATCTGCGGCACGGTCCTGCCCTACACCATGTTTGCCGGCGAGACTCAGGCCGACGTGCTCATGGAGACCTATCTGACCATCCCCGCTGGCGTGCTTATCGCGACCGGTCTTGTTAAGGCCATGCTGACGCCCGCCCTCATCAACCTTGGTTGGCGGCGGTCACTTCTTCCCGGTTATCTTCTCAGGCGTAAGCCTGGGCTATGGCCTTGCTATCCTCACCGGCGCCGATCCGGTCTTTTGCGTCGCCGTTTGCACGGCCTCGACGATGGGCGCCGTTATGCGTCAGCCCGTCATGGTCGTGGGCCTGCTGCTCATGTGCTTCCCACTCAAGGGCATCGTCTGCATGATCATCGCCGCCGTCATCGCCGCCGGCATTCCACTGCCCAAGCCGCTGCGCAAGTAGCACGGCAGCGCGCGGTCAGTACAAACATCTCAAGTCCGGTGCGGGCGCTGTGTCACGGATTTGCGGGTGGACTGGATTTCGTTCGGTATCGGCGCTACTTCCAAACTGCGAGCGCGGCGGTCCCAGTACGATGAGGGCGAGACCGATGACGCTGCGTCGTGAGAGTTTTTCGTTGAATGTCAGGCGCCAGTACTGATACGACAACGGCGATGCACCACGACGCTGGCCTGTGGCGATGGCAGACAGCCAAGGACGGCGAGGATCGGGATTCGCCCCGGCAAATCGACATAAGCCAGTTGCTGATGGGGTTGGAGGATGAGTTAGCGTGACCATGATAAGGCTCCGGGTCCGCAGCCGATCATTAAAAACAGGGCAAACAGGCCAAGGGATAGGCGTTCGCGCCTCCATGTGTCCAAATCGGAAGAACAGCGGCTGTGCCCACCAAAAACACCGCCATGAGGGAGATGAAAAGCATCGATGCCGCCGAGGCGGTTGCGATTTCAAAGATCCACGCAGGTCTGGCTGTCGAAGGATGCCCATGGGGTCGAAGAGCGGAAGCGACGACAGGATGTTCAGAAGCGTCCAAGCCGCGCATGCCATGACGACCGAGAAGACTGAACGATGCAGGAGGTAGCGTGCGCAAATCGACGGAATGTCTTTGCGCGAGAAGGGCAACGTTGCTCGATAACGCTCCCAGCCGTTTTGGTTATCGTAGCCAGCTAGCGAGTTCATGATTATGGTGGGCGACATTGCCGCGCGCATGCTGACCGGCGGCACAGGCGTGCGCACAGGCGCCGGCGCTCATGCCGGAATCGCCATCCGACGCGTTGGCAAGGGTCAGCACGACAAAGATGAACGATGCCTGAGGCCGACGCCCGACACCTGATGCTCGGGATGAGCGTGCGAACGATGGCGAGCTCGGACATAAAGGCGCGTTTCATTTCGAAGCCCCTTTCAGCATGAGGCGCAGATAGTCTTCAATGGTTGCCCGATCGCAGGGAATCTCGGGGAAGGCCTCGAGCACTTCGCGGTGGTTGGGCACGAGCACGTCCACGCTGTAGGCGTGGCGGGCGGCACGGGTGCCTTCGACGCAAGCCATGAGCTCGGCGGCCTGCGCTTGGGTGCAGTGGGCGATTCCGGCTCGGTCGGTAATGTCCTCGCGTGGCAGGTCAAACACAATCGAGCCGTTATCGATGCAGATGACGCGGTCGGCGGCACGATCGAGATCAGACGTAATGTGGCTCGAGAGCAGCACGCTGCGCTGGCCGTCGGCGACAAAAGGCAAGCAGCTCATCGAGCAGTTCCTCGCGTGCCATGGGATCGAGGCCCGCGGTGGCTTCGTCCAAAACGAGCAGCTTGGCCTTGTGACTGAGTGCACAGACAAGCTGCAGCTTCATACCCATACCGCGGAGAGGTCCTTGACCTTTGCCTTGGGATCGAGGCCAAATCGGTTGATGAGGCTAGCGAACGTTTCGCGGTCCCACGTGGGGTACGCCGGGCTTACGAGTGCCTCAACTTCGGTCACCTTGAGCGTGGAGGGAAGGGGCACGTGTCCAGGACGAGACCGACGCGGGACGTAGACATGGCGTTGTGACTCATCGGGCGCGTCGGCGCCACAGCGCTGCCCAAACAGGTACACCTCGCCTGCATCGAGCTTTATAAGCCCGAGAGCAGCTCGAATCGTCGTTGTTTTGCCAGCACCGTTGGCACCAACAAAGCCGACGATCTGGCCAGGCTCCACGGCAAGCGTGACGTCGCGCAGCGAAAAGCGGTCGCTTACAGTGCGTGAGATGCCTTTGAGTTCAAGCAAGTTTTGCATGGTATAGCCTTTCTTGCAGATGGCTACTGCATGGTTTCGGGGGCTACCAGGTCGAGCATTTCGTGCAGCTTGTCGCGCGTGACGCCCAAGGCTTCGGCTTGACTTGCCGTCTTTCGCAAGCAGCTCTTCGATATGGCAGAGCTGGTTTTCGCGCAAGAGTTCTTGGTTGCCCTCGGCGACAAAGCAGCCCTTGCCCTGCACGGTGCAGATAAACCCGAGCTGCTCCAGGTCGGCGTAGGCGCGCTTGGTGGTGATGACGCTCACGCCAAGATCGCTCGCGAGTGCACGGATGCTGGGGAGTTTGGCTCCGCAGTGAGTGCGCCCGAAAGGATCTGAGCTTTGACCTGCGAGGCTATTTGCTCGTAGATGGGCTTGTCGCTCGAATTGGATAGGATGATGTCCACAGCGGCTCCTTAGCTGTTGGGCTACACGTGTATATAACCGGTAAGCACAGTATATACACTATGCACAGTTATGCAAGAGGTAAATACGGATTGTCCGCTCGTTCATTCATCTCAATCTGTAACATCTGGAACCGATTTGGACGGCTACCTGTTACAGATTGAGATTTTGCTGGCGGGCCCCACCTGTTTGTCTAAATCTGTAACAACTGGAGAAGATTTTGGCTGCTAGATGTTACAGATCGAGACATTGGCCACCCGTCTATCCTTATATCTCAATCTGTAACAGATGGACCCGTTTTGAGTGGCTAGATGTTCAGATCGAGATCTTTCTGGGACGCCCACCTGTTTGTCTAAATCTGTAACAGGTAGAGGTTCAAAAACCGTCTAGATGTTACAGATTTAGACAAACTGCTGCGGAGTGTCGCCATCGACTGCTACCTAGGCCCCAACTGATGAATTTGTCCTGACAGGTGCCCTATGACCGAGATTTCACGGCTACAATAGTACGGTTACATCGACGTAATGCACTTAATGCAAGAAAGGATCCGCATGGCAAGCCTGTCGGATGAAATCTCGTCGCGCCGCACCTTCGCGATCATCAGCCACCCGGACGCCGGTAAGACCACGCTTACCGAGAAGCTGCTGCTCTATACCGGCAGCATCCAGACTGCCGGCTCGGTCAAGGGCAAAGCTCGGCCAAGCATGCCGTCTCGGACTGGATGGACATCGAGAAGGAGCGCGGTATTTCCGTTACCTCCTCGGTGCTGCAGTTCACCTCCAACGGCGCCTGCGTCAACATCCTCGATACCCCCGGCCACCAGGACTTCTCGGAGGATACCTACCGTACCCTTATGGCCGCCGATGCCGCTGTCATGGTCATCGACGGCGCCAAGGGCGTCGAGGCCCAGACCAAAAAGCTCTTTTAAGGTCTGCACGCTGCGTCACATTCCCATCTTCACCTTTGTGAACAAGCTCGACCACGAGGCTCGCGATCCGTTTGAGCTCATGGAAGAGATCGAGAATGTCCTGGGCATCAATACGTATCCCATGAACTGGCCGATCGGCAGCGGTCGTAACTTCCGCGGCGTGTTCGATCGTCAGACCCGTCGCGTTATCGCCTTTGAGGGCGACGGCCACGCCAACGCCACCAAGAAGGTCGCCGAGGTCGAGGCCGAGCTGGGCGACCCTTCCATGGATGAGCTCATCGGCGAGGAGAACCATAAGAACCTAATGGACGACATCGAGCTGCTCGATGGCGCCGGCGACGAGCTCGACTTGGATGCCGTGGCCTGCGGCAAGCTGAGCCCGGCGTTCTTTGGCTCGGCGCTCACCAACTTTGGTGTGGAGCCCTTCCTCAAGGAGTTCCTGCGTCTGGCCCCGACGCCGCGCGCCTATACCGATACGCTCCCCAGTGAGCCGGTCGATCCCTTTTGCCGCGACGACTTTAGCGGCTTTGTGTTTAAGATCCAGGCCAATATGGATAAGAACCACCGTGACCGCATCGCCTTTGTGCGCATTTGCTCGGGTAAGTTCGAGCGCGGCATGGATGCCTTCCACGTGCAGGGCAACCGCAAGCTCATCGTGGGCGTAGCTTGCTACGGGCAACGTCGATGATGGCCGACGATCGCGCCATCGTGGACGAGGCGTACGCGGGCGATATCGTGGGTCTGTTCGATCCGGGTATCTTTAGCATCGGGAGCTTATCAGCCTGCCGTATCTGGCACTCGATTGCGGCTTTGTGGTGAGCTGGGTCTCGTTTTTGTGCCAGGACATGATCTGCAAGCGCTTTGGCGCCAAGGCATCCATCAAAATCTCTATCCTCGCGCGCTGCTGGTCAACCTGGCCGTGAGCCTGTGCTTTTGGGCATGCTCGCTCACGCCCGGCATGTGGGGCGCCTACTACGACACGGGCATGATCGAGGTCAACAGTGCCCTTAACGCCACCATTGGCGGCACCTGGTACGTGGTGCTGGGCTCTTCGCTGGCAATGCTCGTTTCTGCCGTGGTTAACTCCACGCTCAACCAGTCGCTTGGCCGTATGCTCAAAAAGAATAACTTTGCGAGCTTTGCCTTCCGCTCCTATGTGTCCACGGGCGTTGGCCAGTTTGTCGACAACCTGGTCTTTGCCATTGTGGTGAGCCACACGTTCTTTGGTTGGACCTGGGTGCAGGTCCTTATGTGCTCGCTGACCGGCGCTGTTGCCGAGCTGCTGTGCGAGGTTTTCCTGAGCCCCGTGGGCTACAAAGGTCGTGCGCGGCTGGGAGCGCGAGAATGTGGGTTCCGAGTACCTCGAGCGCCACGCAACCGCCTAAGGAGCAAGTATGCGGGTTTTGATCACGGGCGCTTCGGGCGGTATCGGAGCCGCGTGCGTGCAGCGCTTTTTGGACGAGGGCCACGAGGTCGTGGGCTTTGATCTGCTGCCGGCGGTGATCGAACACGAGCGCTACCGCCATCTGATTGTTGATGTCCGCGAGCCTGACTCGTTTCCAGGTGACCTTGAACCCCAGGTGATCGTGAACGTTGCCGGTACGCAGGATTCGGCCGACGACATCGCCGCCAACCTGTGTGGCACCATCAACGTGACCGAGCGCTATGCCTTTGTCGGGGGAGGGGCTTGCCGCCAAGCCGGCGCCGGCTATCAAATCCGTGGTCAATGTGGGGTCGGCGAGTGGGCATACGGGATCGGAGTTTCCCGCCTATGCCGCCAGCAAGGGCGGCGTTATCGCCTCACACCAAGAACCTTGCAAACCGTCTGGCGCCGCAGGCCATCGCCAACAGTGTGGACCCGGGTGGCGTTATCACGCCGCTCAACCGTTGCGTGATGGAAGACGAACATCTGTGGAACCAGATTATGGAGCTCACGCCGCTTAAGCGCTGGGCCACTGCCCAAGAGATTGCCGAGTGGATCTACTTTGTGGGCGTGACCAACCGGTTTATGACCGGGCAGAGCCTGCTGATCGATGGCGGCGAGGCCGGCCGCACACAATTTATTTGGCCCGAATAGGAAAAGCGCCCGATGGGAAGCCGTCGGGCGCTATTTTTGATGTATCGACTTCTAGCCGAGGCAAGTCCAGTTGACGGGGGTCGAGCCGTGTTGTTCGAGTAGCCGATTGGCAGCAGAGAAGGGGCGCGACCCCATAAAGGCAGGGAGTTCTGCCGTGGCACGGTTGGCCGAAAGCGGCGAGGGGTGCGTGGATGCCAGGCAGAACTTGTCGGTTGCCTTGCCCGCACCGATTGCGACGAGCTTGCCTTCGACCATCTGCTGGGCAAAGCGGCCCCATGCCAAAAAGACTACCGGTTGGGGCAGCTGGCAGCAGCGTTCGATAATGTAGTCGGTGAGCGTGCTCCAGCCCAGCTTGGCGTGCGAGTTCGCGGCATGCTCGCGCACGGTGAGCGTGGTGTTGAGGAGCAGGACGCCCTGCTGTGCCCATGGGGTTAGGTCTCCCGTGGCGGGAATGGGGCAGCCCAGATCGGCTTTGAGTTCCTTGTAGATGTTGCGCAGGCTCGGCGGCAACTTGGTTTGCGTCGCGGGGACCGAGAACGACAGCCCCATGGCCTGGTTGGGTCCGTGATAGGGGTCTTGACCCAAGATGACAACCTTGACCTGGTCGGCCGGCGTGTAGGCGAGGGCATTGAGGATGTCGTCTTGTGCCGGGTAGATAGTTTGCTCGGCACGCAAAAAAGGGCGATGCGCTCGAGCAGCTGGTTCGTAGTGTCACGTACAGGCTGCGGCGCATCGCCCAACCAAGTTGCTATGTTGCGGTCGCGGGTCGCGGCGTCCATGGGGCTCCTTTACGTCAGATGCTCTGTTTGCATCTATTGTAAAGGCGCACCGGAGACCTTTATGCCGCGGCTGTATGAAGAGTGGGGTCTACGAGACGTGCTCGGGCGCTCCCTGCCATGCGAGCCTGTCCATGTGCGCGGAGGAGCGGAAGCTCGACGGTTGCCACCATGACGCCGCTGAGGATGAGTGCAGCGCCAAAGAAGGCGATGGGGCTCAGAACCTCGCCGACCAGGAAGAACGAAAGACGGCGGAGCAGACCGGCTCGAGCGAGAAGGCGAAGCCGGTGGTCTCGGCGGGCACGTGGGGCTGCACGAGCGTTTGGGTGATAAAGCCGTAGGCAGAGCAGATGAGTGCGAGTGCGACGACGACCACGACCTCGCTGGGCGTGCTGGGAAGTGTGAAACCGCCAAAGACGCATGCGGCGACGCCCGAGAACAGGCCGCCGAAGCCCAGCTGCCAAACGCCCAGAGCCAGCGGGTCGACATCTTCGACAAAGCGCTTGGCGATAATGATGTGTCCGGCGTAGACAAAGGCGGAGAGCAACATGATGAGCGCGCCCGGGTTCAGGCTGGTGAAGTCGGCGCCCGAGAGCAACAACATACCGCAGGTGACGATGGCGGTGCCGACGAGCACTTTGCGCTCGGGGGCGCGGCGCAGCAGGGCGGCGTTGGCAAACGGCACGATCACGACCGTCAGGCTCTGCAAAAAGCCGGCAGTGGAGGCAGAGGTGAGGCTGGAGCCCAGGCACATGCAGGTGAGCTCGGTTGCCATGATGGCGCCGATGATGGCGGCACGGACCATAAGGTCGCGGTTGATACGGAACGCGCGCTTGTGGAAGAGCAGCAGGCAGGCCGCGAAGGCGATGATGCAGCGCAGCGCAACGATGCTCGTGGCGTTCATGCTGTCCATGCCGATCTTCATGAGGGGGTACGAAAAGCCCCATGCGACGGGAACGGAAAATGAGAGCGCGATTGCTTTTTTTTGCGATCCATGGGACTCCTTTTGTTACAGAACGGTTTCGTAAAAAGGATTCTGCTCCCAGATGTAGATGTAGTAAAGCGAATGTATCTTCAGTATGATTAAGAAATGCTAATGTTGGCGGGAAAAGTCCTGGCAAAACGTTTTACAGCTACATCGATGTGGAGGCACGATGGCATCGCGGTATCAGATTGTATGTATGGTGGTCGATTGCGGCAGTCTTAAGGGCGCGGCGGACGAGCTGGGCTATACGCAAAGTGCGGTGAGCCAGGCCGTCAAGGCACTCGAGCGCGAGCTGGGTACCACGCTTATCGAGCGCGGTAAGCAGGGCGTTTCGCTTACGCGCGACGGTAAACAATATCTGCCGTACCTGCGCCAGATTGTGACCGCCGAGGCCGAGCTCGAGGGCAAGCGCCAGGAGCTGCTGGGGCTTTCGTCGACCGATATTCGCATCGCGACGTTTACCAACGTGAGTCGCACCGTGCTGCCGCGTGTGATCCGCGACTTTGGGGCCCTGCACCCGGGCGTACACTTTACCCTCAAGCAGGGCGATTACACGCGCAACGCTCAATGGGTACACGATGGCGTGGTTGATTTTTGTTTTACGGCGCGCGGATTTACCGCTGGGCTCGAGAAGCGCGTGGTCTATCACGACGAGTTGGTAGCATTGTTGCCGGCCGCGCATCCGCTGACGGCAAAGGAAAAGGTGACACTTGCCGACCTGGCGTCCGAGCCGTTTGTGCTACTGGATGAGGGCGAACAGAGCCTGGTGCTCGATGCATTTGCGGCGCATGGGCTGTCGCCGCACGTGACGAGTGAGGTGACCGACGACTACACCATCATGGCGATGGTGGAGGAGGGCCTGGGCGTGAGTATGCTCTACCGTCGTACTGTGGAGGGCATGCGAGCCGATATTTGTGTGCGGCCCATCGTGCATGCCCCTCGCGTGACGTGGTGGCCGCATGGCGCAGCTGGGACACCATGCCCATCGCCACGAGGCGCTTTATCGACTATATGAGCTCGCATATTGTCAATTAATGACTGGCGCGGTGTTGAGCGCGGTGTTTAGCGGGCTGTCGCTTTGGCGGGTGGCGCGATAGGTGCGTGCCGGGTGGCAAAGTAGTACCGCCACGACCATAAAGAACGCCGTGGTGCCCAGGCTGATGGGGTAGACCATCATGATGTTCGCAAAAGGTGCGGAAGTGCGGGAACACGCAGAACACCCAATAGAAGCGGATGCCGCAGACGCAGATCATGGTGATGAGGGCGGGTGTGAGCGAGATGCCAAAGCCGCGCAGGTAGCCTGACATGTTTTCGTAGAACATGCTAAAGGCGTACGCCGGGAAAATCGAGCACACGCGGATATAGCCGATCGAGACGATGTTGGGATCGCTGTTGAACAGCGACAAGATCTCGCGCCCCAGGCCGACAATAACGATAATCGTGGTGAGTGCAACGATGCCGCCTTCGACCAGGCAGACCTTGAGCGTCTTGGTGCAGCGGTCGATCTGGCGGGCACCGTGGTTTTGTCCCACAAAGGTGGTGCACGCCTGGCTAAAAGCTGTTGAGCAGGTTGTAGCACACGTATTCCAGGCTCATGGCGGCGCTCGATGCGGCCATGACCTCGGTGCCCAGACTGTTGATGGCAGACTGGATGATGATGTTGGCGACAGCAAAGACGGCGCTTTGGATGCCGGCGGGCAGGCCGATCTTGACGATGCGCTTGAGGGGCGACGGGGTCGATAGCCAGGTCGCGCGGGGTGACGCGGACGACGGAGTCGGTCTTGAGCAGGCGGATAAAGAGCGTGGCGGCGCTGACGGTGTAGGCGATGGCGGTGGCGATGGCGACGCCCGCGACGCCCCAGTGGAGTACGGGGACAAAGATGAGATCCAGGCCAATGTTGAGGACGGTGGACACGGCAAGCGCCTGCAACGGCATGCGGGTGATGCCGACGGAGCGGAAGATCGCAGCCTCAAAGTTGTAGAGCAAGATCGAGGGCATGCTCAGCAAAAAGACGCGCAGGTAGAGCGAAGCGAGCGGCATGGTTTCGGCGGGAACGTTGAGGGCGGCGAGCATGGGCTCGGCAAAGATCTCGCCCAGCGCGATGACGATAAAGCCCACGAGCGCCATTAAAATCGAGGTATGGACGGCGCGTTTGACCATGTTCTGATCGTCGCGGCCGATAGCGTTGGCGATGACCACGTTGGAGCCAAGCGACATGCCAATAAACAGGTTGAGCATAAGGCTGGTAAGCGGAACATTGGAGCCGACCGCCGCCATGGCGAGGGTTCCCTGGTCGCCCGAGAAGTTGCCGATAATGACCGTGGCGATGAGGTTCGACAGCTGCTCCAAGATGCTCGTGGCGGCCACGGGGAAGGCGAACAGGGAATATTGCGCCACAGCGAGCCGGTGGTCATATCGATGTGCTTAGATACGGTGTCAGCCATATGCTCTCAATCTCTAATATGCTCTTTCGTGCTTATTTGCGCAGATGATGATACTCTAATGCAACCAGTCGGCACGTAGGGACGTTCCTTTTCTGCCGGCAGCTGGGGACCTCCTTATCTCTTCTAACTAGTCATTCAAGAACGTCCCCAATGACTAGGTGGGGAAGGCGTGCGACAATGGTGGGCGTTGTGTTGTTCGCGCTAAGGAGTTGCCATGTTGTTGTGTCCCGTTTGCCATGAACCGTTGGTGGATGACGAACGTGGTGCTGCATGTGCGGGCGGACACCGGTTTGACCGTGCTCGCGAGGGCTATCTATATCTACTACGTTCGTCCAAGAGCGGCGACTCCATGGGCGATCCCAAGTCGCAGGCACGCAGCCGTCGCGACTTTCTGAACCGTGGATACTATGCGCCGTTGCGCGATGCGATGGTTGAGCTGGTGCGCAAGCAGGTGTCTGGGCGCGCCGCGTTTACGAAAGATCCCATGACGCTGCTCGATATTTGCTGCGGTGAGGGCTACTACACCAGCGCCATGGGCGCGGTGCCGGGCGTGGATGCTTACGGTTTCGACCTGGGCAAAGAGATGGTGCGCCTGGCCGCCAAGCGCGGCGATGCGACCTACTTCGTGGCCAACATGAAGGACATCCCCGTGGCCGATGGCGCCTTCGATATGGTGACCGAGCTCTTTGCTCCCTTTAACGAGCGCGAATTTGCCCGCGTGCTGGCGCCAGAGGGCTCGCTCTACACCGTGGTGCCGGGCGCCCGTCATCTCTTTGGGCTTAAGGAGGTGCTCTACGACACGCCGTACCTTAACGATGAGAAGCTGCCGAAGACCACCGAGCTCGAGTTAGTCGGAATGCAGCGGGTGTCTGCGAATATTACGCTTCAGACCCAGGCCGACATCGAGGCAGTGTTCCAGATGACGCCGTACTACTACCGTACGCGCCCTTCCGACAAAGAACGCCTGGCAAATTTGGACACCCTTCAAACCGACATCGACTTCATCATCGCCGAGTACCGCCACTAACCTACCAAAAAGGGACAGATTTATTTTGGCAGGTTTTATCTGGGCAAACGTAAAGGGCCGACCGCGGAGATGCGCGATCGGCCCTTTTAGTTGCTTGGCTGAAACAGAGGTTATGAGAAGCGGGCGCTTACAGGCGGTCCTTGTTCTCGGCCTTAACGGCGTGTGCCTGCTGAACAAAGAACAGGTCGTACACCACGACGACAAAGGCGCCAAAGTTGATGGCGTCGCCGCCAAACGCGGGAAGCGTAAGCACCGCTTGGGCAAGCGTGGCGACCGCGGCAACAATACCGAGCTTAAACGCGCCGTCCACCTGCGAAGGCTTGTTGGCGCCCTTGATACCGGCGACGCCTGCGGCAAGGTCGACGAGACCCTTGGCGATCAGCACGACCGCTGCGAGCGTGGCGTACGAACCGTACGTGGAATCGAGACCGCCCGTGGCGATACCGACGCCGGCGGTGACGAGGCTGGCGATGCCCAGAACAAAATAGATCAGAGCAAGGATTTTGAGAGTCTTGCGAGTGACGCTCATGGCTGGTCCTTTCGATGCGGGCGCGGAGAATCTGTCGCGCCCAGGTTACGGCACATATGGTGAAGCACATTGTAGTTCAACGGGACGATGCATGCGTTTGAAAGCGTCTCTTGCCTGTACGGTCCAACCTTTCAAAAGGAAAGCTGGACGTAAGCCAAATCGATGGCAGCCCATGTGCGGCGCTGCGATGATGAGGTCGTAACAAGGAGCTGGTCTCAAGGAGGAGTCATGATGTACGGAGCAGAGCAAGTACGAGAGCCGCGGTCGCTGGGAAGGCGCATGAGTGATTCCGTGATCGCTGCCGTGTGCACGGGATTGATGGCGGTGCTTTGCATTGGGATGCTGTGGGCCATGTCACATGTGGGACAATAGCGGACGGTTGGGTGTCGTCATGAACGGCGCCCACGTATTCGTTTTGCTTGCTAAGGAGTACCCATGGGCGTCGTCGATCTCTTTTCTGTTGCTCGGGCCGCGGGGCTTGAGCTGACCGGGAAGCCCGAGGGCCTCACGCTCACCGACGGCACGATGGAGCTGCGTGCCGATTTTGGCCGCATGCTGCCGCGACTCAAGCAGGGCCGTCTGCAGCAAGAGCTGTTGGTGAAGGCTGCGCGTGCAAAAAGGCATCGAGAGGCCGTGGGCAATTGACGCCACGGCAGGCTTTGGCGAGGATTCGCTGCTGCTCGCGGCCGCGGGCTTTGCGGTCGATCTGTATGAGCAGGATTGCGTGATCGCGGCGCTCCTCAAGGATGCCTTGGATCGCGCGGCAGATGATCAGGCGCTTGCGACAGCCGTGGCTCGCATGCGCTTACATGCGGGCGAGGACAGTATTGCCGGCCTTCGCCATACAGCTGAGCTGATCGGGCAGGGCGAGCTTGCCGCTCCCGACGTGGTGTATCTGGACCCCATGTTTCCCGAGCGCACCAAGAGTGCGGCGGTGAAAAAGAAGTTCCAACTTTTGCATCATCTGGAACAGCCGTGTGCCGATGAGGAGACGCTGGTCGAAGCTGCGCTTGCGGCGCACCCGCGCAAGGTCGTTATCAAGCGGCCGGTGAAGGGCCCGCTGCTTGCCGGAGTTAAGCCGAGCTATCAGCTTGCGGGCAAGGCCGTTCGCTACGATGTGTTGGTGCCGCCGCGCCCGTAGCTTGCGTGCGATTTGGCGCTTCGCTAGCGCCGTGCCGATGCGGCGTCTATTTCCAAGGATGCGACGTCAGGTGCCATCCGCCGCAGTATTCGCATTTGTAGCAGGCCAAACCACGCCGCCCGCGGTTTTCGCAGTCGGCCATAACTGCCTCGGCCTCGGCGCGCGTGTCGTAACGGTTTTTGCGTTCGCACGACTTGTAGCGCCAGGCTTCATTGCGCTCGGCGTTCAGGGCGTCGCGGCGCTCAGTCTTCGCGCGCAAACAGGTAGCTCATATCGCCGCCCGTGGCAGCGCCTAAAAACTCGCTTTTGGCCTTTGACCAAGCGGCTCGCTTTTTGCTTCCCATCTGCTTCGTGCCCCTCTCCAAACGCTGGTATCATTGCTCAACCAAAGTGATACCAATAAACGTGAGGTCGCCGCGTGATGATCAGAAAAACCCTCGATACCGACATTCCCGCCGTCATGGCTATCTATGACGCGGCCCGCGCCTTTATGCGCGCGCATGGCAACGCCACGCAGTGGCCCGAGGGCACGCCTTCTGCCGAGCAGCTGGCAGCCGATATCGCCGCTGGTGGCAGCTACGTGTGCGAAGTCGACGGTCGCGTGGTTGCGACGTTTGCCTTTTTACCGGGTCCGGACGAGTGCTATGACGTAATTGAGGACGGTCAATGGCATAGCGACACTCCGTACGCCGTGCTGCACCGTGTGGCATCCGACGGCACCGTGCACGGTATCGCGGCTGCGATGTTTGCCTTTGCCAAGGAGCGTGCCGATCACCTGCGTATCGACACACATCAGGACAACCTGCCCATGCAGGGAGCCATTGCCAAGGCCGGGTTTAAGCGCGCCGGTATCGTATATGTGTCGGACGGTACGCCGCGTGTCGCGTTTGACTGGCTGCGCGAGGCATAAAGTGGGGATGCGTATCAACAATTCGCGCGAACGAAAATGGCCCTGGGCGGGGTCATTTTCGTTCGCTGTGCTGTTTTGAAAGCCGGCTTTCGCAAGGCGCGAACCTACGAAAATCGCCGCGCGGCAACGCGGGGCGATGAGCTCGGTCGGGGGATAGGGCCCGCTTCGCCCGCCGGCCCGTAAATTGTATCATCCAGTGTGGAACGAGGGTGCCCGTTGCCGCGTGCGATGGGCTTGCAATAAGAGGAGAGCCATGTCGAAGCAAGCGGTCGCTGGAATCTTGGCGCATGTCGATGCCGGCAAGACCACGCTGGCCGAGGCCATGCTGTTTAACGCGGGCCGCATTCGCAAGCGCGGCCGCGTTGACGATGGCGACTCGCATCTGGATACGAACGAGATTGAGCGTGAGCGCGGTATCACGATCTTCTCGTCGCAGGCTGTGCTCGACCACGGCGATACCCACGTCATGCTCGTGGATGCACCGGGGCATGTCGATTTTTCTGCCGAGGCGGAGCGCACGCTGCGTGCACTCGACTATGCGATTTTGGTTGTGGGTGCCAACGATGGCGTACAGGGACACACCGAAACCCTGTGGCGCCTGCTTGCACGCTATGACATCCCGACGTTCATCTTCATCAACAAGATCGATTTGGAGAATCCCGGCCGCGATGTTTTGCTGGCACAACTTGGGCAACGTCTCTCCGAGGGCTGCCTGGATGCCGGCGAACTGCTGGCGGGCGGGGCCGTTCAGGAGGATGCTGCTGCGTTAGACGAGGAAGCGCTCGAGGAGTTTCTCGAGGCGGGTGAGCTTTCCTCCGCGACGCTGTCGCGCATGGTTGCTGAGCGCAAGCTCTTTCCCTGCTTTGCCGGCTCGGCGCTCAAGGACCAAGGCGTGGACGAGCTGCTGAATGGTATATGCGCGCTGATGCGTGAACGGGCATGGCACCCGGAGTTTGCCGCGCGCGTCTATCGTGTGAGCCGCGGGGATCGCGGCGAGCGCTTGGCATGGGTTAAAGTGACCGGCGGCATGCTGCATGCCAAACAGCTGATTAACGGACGTTCCGGCGCCGAGGCATGGGAGCAGAAGGTCGATCAGGTACGCATCTATAACGGCGAGAAGTATGAGCTTGCCCAAGAAGTTGCTGCTGGCGGTATTTGTGCCGTGACGGGTCTTGCGCACGTTCGCCCGGGGGACGCCCTGGGCGCGGAGCCCGTGGGCGATGCGCCCGTCATTGCTCCGGTTCTCACCTATACGGTGCTTCCGGGCGAACACGATGTCCATGCGGTGTTCAAAGCGTTGACTGAGTTGGCGGACGAAGATCCCATGCTCGGCGTAAGCTGGAACACGCATCTGGAACAAATACACCTGCAGCTGATGGGCGCGGTGCAGCTCGAGGTCGTGCAGCGCGTGCTGGCCGATCGTTTTGGCCTTGCGGTCGAGTTTGAGCCCGGCGGCATCCTCTATAAGGAGACCATTTCGCAGCCGGTCGAGGGCGTGGGCCACTTTGAGCCGCTGCGCCACTATGCCGAGGTGCATCTGCGCTTGGAGCCGTTGGCAGCGGGTTCGGGCGTGCAGTTTGGCACCGTGACCTCGACCGACGAGCTCGATCTTAACTGGCAGCGTTTGGCACTCACCAACGCCATGGAGCGCGATCACCTGGGCGTGCTGACCGGCTCTCCCATCACCGATGTGCGCATTACGCTCACGGGCGGCCGTGCGCATGCCAAACACACCGAGGGCGGCGATTTTCGCCAGGCCACGTACCGCGCGATTCGCCAGGGGCTCATGCAAGCGAGTGAGGCGGGTGCGGCGGTGCTGTTGGAGCCGTGGTACCACTTTGAGCTCGAGGTGCCGGGGAGTGCGTGGGTCGTTCGTTGTCGGATGCCACGCGTATGGGTGCCGAGTACGAGCCGCCGGACGATGACGGACGACCGCGCCAAGCTCATGGGCAGCGTGCCGGCATCCGAAGTGCAGGATTACGCGCTGGAGGTAGCTGCCTACACGAGTGGCCGCGGGCATCTGTACCTGGAGTTTGCCGGCTATGCGGCTTGCCATGATGCCGAGCGCGTAATCGAGACTGCCGCTTATGAGCCCGAGGCCGATCTGCCCAACACGCCCGACTCGGTCTTTTGCTCTCACGGCGCCGGTTACACGGTCAAATGGTACGACGTGCCCGCCGCGGCGCACGTAAAGATCGATCCCGCCACCTTCCGCCCCTGGCGAGCAGCAGACGCCGAGTTCTTCGGCCACATGTGACAAAGGGACAGTTTCTTTGTCACATGTTATTGGTATAACTCGGTATAAGTTGGTATAACTATTACCAGGGTTTGCCAATCCGAGGAGACCGACATGAATCCAAATCCCTTTAAGCCCACGGCTGGCAAGCGGCCTCCGATACTCATCGGTCGCGAGTCGGTCATCGAAGATTTTGAGGAAGGGCTCGATAACGGCGCTGGAGCGCCGGGCAGGCTCATGCTCATTACGGGAAACCGCGGCTGCGGCAAGACGGTTCTCCTGCGGGAGCTGCAACGTCTGGCTAGCGAGCGCGGATGGGCGGTTGTCTCCGATTCCGCTTCGCTTGGCTTATGCGACCGCTTGGCCGACGCGCTTCGCTCGAATAAACCCGTTGTAACGTCAATGGAGTTCGGTCCGTCGTTTGGGCGGATGTCGGTTGAGGCGGCGCGAGCAAAAGGCGAGACGTTGCGAGGGCTGGTCAACGAGCGCCTCAAGAAGCTCGGTCCAGGCAAGGGCATACTGTTTGCGATTGACGAGGCGCAATCTGCGTCTATCGAGGAGCTGGCGGCTCTTGCCGTTCTCTATCAGCAGGTGCTCGGAGACCAGGATGCCACGGGCTTGCCCGATAGCGACCAGCGCGGCCTTGCGCTGGTTTTTGCCGGCTTGCCCAGTATGGTTGACGACTTGCTCGAAGAGCCGAGCGTGACGTTTCTGCGGCGTGCCCAGCAGCGTACGCTGGGGGCGATTTCTTGCCCAAAGTGCGTGATTCATATATCCAGACGGTCAAAGACGCTGGTCTTTACGTTGACGCGGAGACGGCGGACCTTGCGGCACACAAGAGCATGGGGCATCCCTATATGGTTCAGCTGGTGGGCTATTACATGTGGCGCTCTGCTGTCCGGCGTGGCTCGCAGGTCATTGAAGTGTGGGATGTCGAGGATGGCCATACGGACGCCGTCTCCGAGTTCTACGAAGCGGTCGACGCGCCCCTGTATTACGGACTGCGCAGTCCACAGCGCCTTTTATCGAGGCCATGGCGGTTGACGAGGGTAAGCCGACTCGCATGGCGGATATCACTGAGCGCTGCGATCGCACCCAGAGCTGGGCGAGCAAATATCGCGCAAGCCTGATTCGCGAGCGCGTCATCGAGGCTGCCGGATACGGCCTCGTCCGATTTACCGTGCCCATGCTGGGCGCGTACATTCGCGATCGCATTTTATGGCACGAGTAGGGTGATAAAGGTGACGGAACAGAAGATGAGCCCGCAGGCTATCGAGGTGCGTGGCGCGCGTACACAACCTTAAGGACATCGATATCGATATTCCGCTGGGAAAGCTCGTGGGCATTGCCGGCGTGTCGGGTTCGGGCAAGAGTTCGCTGGCGCTGGGGGTTCTTTATGCCGAGGGCTCGCGCCGCTACCTGGAGGCACTCAGCACCTATACCCGCCGTCGTCTGACGCAGGCCGAACATGCCCAGGTGGACGAGGTGCTGCACGTGCCGGCGGCGCTCGCATTGCATCAGCGCCCCAGCGTGCCGGGCGTACGCTCGACCTTTGGCACCATGACCGAGCTCAACAATAGCCTGCGCCTGCTCTTTAGCCGTTGTGCCCATCACGTGTGCCCGCGCTGCGGGGCGCGTGTGGAGCCGAGCCTTAACGTTGCCGCAGGCCTGTCGCTCACGTGTCCGACATGCGGCCGCGAGTTCTACGCGCCGAGTGCCGAGGACCTTGCCTTTAATAGTGGCGGTGCGTGTCCCACCTGCGGCGGCACCGGTGTCATGCGCGAGGTGGACGAGGCGAGCTTGGTACCCGACGAGTCAAAGACTATCAACGAGGGCGCGGTGCTTCCTTGGGGTACGCTCATGTGGGATCTGATGAAGCAGGTGGCAGGCGAGATGGGCGTGCGCACCGATGTGCCGTTTAACCAGCTCTCGCCTCAAGAACGCGACATCGTGTTCCATGGTCCGGCGGTTAAGAAGCACATTCTCTACGTGCCCAAAACGGCGAGGGCGCTACGCCACTCGACTTTACCTATTACAACGCCGTCTATACCGTCGAGAATGCGCTCGCCAAGGTTCAAGGATGATAAGGGCTTAAGCGCGTTGCGCGCTTTTTGCGCGAGGGCCCATGCCGCGACTGTGGCGGCACGCGTCTCTCCGAGGCTGCGCGCCAGCCCCAGGTGTGCGGTGTCAATCTGGCGCAGGCCGCGGCTATGACGCTGGGCGAGGCGATTGAGTGGGTGCGCGGGGTGCCCGCATTCTTGCCGCCCGAGATGCGGCCCATGGCAGCGGATATCTGCGATTCGTTTTTGGGTGCGGCCCGTCGCCTGGTCGATCTGGGCCTCGATTACCTCTCGCTCGACCGCGCCGGTGCCACGCTTTCCACGGGTGAGCGCCAACGCGTGCAGCTTGCTCGCGTGGTGCGTAACCGATCGACGGGTGTGCTCTATGTGCTGGACGAGCCTTCGATCGGCCTGCATCCTGCCAATGTCGACGGCCTGGTAGGCGTGATGCGAGATCTGGTGGATGACGGTAACACCGTGGTTGTTGTCGACCACGATACGCGCGTACTGGCGGAAGCCGACTATCTGGTCGAGATGGGCCCCGTTGCCGGAGCAGGCGGCGGTAACGTGATCGCTGCAGGTACGGTAGACGAGGTCGAACAATCGCAGGGCAGTCGCATCGCGCCGTTTTTGTGCTCAGAGTCCAAGCGCTTGCGTCCGCAGGTGACTAATGAGGAAATGTTCGACCAGGGCCACATCCGCATGGCAACCGAGGCCATCCATACCGTAAAACCGCTCGAAGTCGATATCCCGCGCGGCCGCCTTGTCGCGGTGACGGGCGTTTCGGGTTCGGGCAAGACGACGTTGGTGCTCGAGACGCTCATTCCGGCGCTTAAGGCCCAGGCAGCTGGCGAGCGCTTGCCACGCCACGTGCGTTGGGTCGATGCCGAAGGCATTGCCCGTGCCAACCTGATTGACGCCACGCCCATCGGTGCCAACGTGCGCTCGACGGTAGCGACCTATGCCGACATTCATGACGAGCTGCGCCGCGCCTTTGCACGTACGCCCGAGGCCAAGGCGGCGGGATATAAGGCGGGCGCCTTTAGCTACAACACCGGTGCCCTGCGCTGCCCTACGTGCGACGGCACGGGCTCGATATCGCTTGACGTGCAGTTTCTGCCCGACGTCGAGATCGTCTGCCCGGCATGCCGTGGCTCGCGCTACGCCGAGGCCGCCTCGCATATCCATCGCGAAGGCAAGGATGGCAGTCTGCTTACGTTGCCGCAGCTTATGGATATGAGCGTGGACGAGGCACTCGACGCTACGGTGGGACTCAAGAAAGTTCAGGTGCGCTTGCAGACCTTGCACGACCTGGGCCTGGGTTATCTCACGCTTGGCGAGCCCACACCGGCGCTTTCGGGCGGTGAGGCACAGCGTCTTAAGCTTGCGAGCGAGATGGGCCGCGTGCAGGATGATGCTGTATTCGTGTTCGACGAGCCCACGATCGGACTACATCCGCTCGATGTTCAGGTGTTGCTGAGTGTGTTCGACGGACGCGTTGCCAAGGGCGCCACAGTTGTCGTGATCGAGCATGACCTCGACCTTATCCGCAACGCCGATTACGTGATCGACATGGGCCCGGGCGGTGGCGACGCCGGCGGGCAAATCGTCTGCGCCGGCACGCCGGCGGATATCGCTGCCTGCCCCAAGAGCGTTACTGGCCGCTACCTATAGACAATGAGGCAAAGGGACAGTCCTTTGCCTCATTGATGCCTATTTCACGCATTGAGCTGCGAGATAGTCGCGGAAGAATGGCAATTCAAATGCGACGAGCCCTCGTCCTCGCTTCCCGATGATGCCGGCGTCTATCATGCGGCGTCGGTAGCGGGAGACCTGCTGCGGCGAACGCTTAAGGCGCTCGACAAGGTCAGCGGTGGTGGACTCTTCCTCGTCATCGAGCATGGCGATGAGGAATCGCTTGTCCTCTGCAGTGAGTTCCCGATAGGTTGCCGCGAGGATTCGGTCGTCCATCTCGTCGCGCGCGATTTTGATTCCCAGGTCAAAGTCGCGTGACGAGATTTCCTTCGAATCGCTTGTGAGATCCCAGGCACGGTAGCCTACGAGTTGCAATAGGAAGGGAAAACCAGAGATCGAGCGAACGGCTCTATCGATTCCCTCAGCATCTGCCAGGCGATCGTTTTCCTGGATTGTGCGAATCAAGGCTTCGCGTACGTCATAGTCGGCAATGCGACCCAGATGATATTGTTGGGCGCGGCGAAGGAACGAGACCGTCTTGTGGTTCAACAACGTCGAGACGTTGTTGGGAAGTCCCGCCATAAGCAAGGCGACGCGTTTCCCATCGGTCACAAAGTGCTGATACGTGGCTGCGAGTTGGATCATCTCGTCGAGTGTCGGATCCACCTCGTCAACCGTGACGAGCAGACCGGACCCGCCTCGTTGAGCTGGTCGATGATGTCGCTCATGCGATAACGCCAGGTTGAAGCATCGTGAACGCGATTGACCTCGACGCTGCCGAGCGGTGCAATTCCGAGACCGGTGACTTCGAAGTTCTTAGACGGGTCGATAAGATGGCCGGCAGCACGTTTCGCCCCGAACTCGATTTCCTCAAGCATTCCCGGGAGCGCGGTCGTCTTTACGGCTATCCAGCCGTGGGATTCCGCCCCTTGTCGCGAGCGACGACATGAGAGCGGTTTTACCGGTTCCACGCGCGCCTGAGAAGATCGAGGTCAATTCTGGGCGCCTGCGCTGACTCAAGAAGGCACGGTCCAAATCCCGAATAATCTGTTGTCTGCCAGCGAGATGGGCAGGAACCTCACCAAAACTGGGGGTAAACGGGTTCTCGAGATATTTCACAATGCCCTCCTTTAGCGTCTCAGATTAATTTCATTTTATTCTAGTTAATCTCAATTAAAAACGGTTAATTTCATTTCAAAGTATAAGGTTGGCGTCGTGCGTTATCGAAGCGGTGCTTGAATAGCTTACGTTGGAGCCCGAAAATGGGTTCAACCCATTCGCGAAATTTGCACGCCCTATTGTGAGTGGGCTCTCAGATGAGCTGAAGCTGCCATCGTGCGGCTGATAGGGGCAATCATGAAAAAACAGAATCTATGGGTATGCTCGAGTTTCGTCAGCAGATCAGAACCTGGATCGCCAACTGGATGCGCTGGAGCGGTTTCCGGTCCAAACGAATTTCGATCTATGCTGACAAAGCGAGCGGAAAGGACTTCAGGCGTCCTCAGTACCAGCGTCTTCTTCGTCGTCTGCGCGAAGGGGACGTTCTTGTGATTAAGAGTATCGACCGATTGGGTCGCGACTACCGTGAAGTTCTCGATGAATGGCGTCGCCTAACGACGGACAAACGCGTTGCCATCGTGGTGCTCGATATGCCATTGCTTGATACACGCGAACAACCCAATGGAATTACGGGGACTTTTATTGCCGACCTAGTGCTTCAGGTTTTGAGCTACGTGGCTCAGGTGGAGCGTGAAAACATAAAAACAGCGCCAGGCGGAGGGTATCGCGTCGGCGCGTCTGCGGGGGTGTGAGATTTGGGAGACCGACGCTCGAACGTCCGGATAGCTACCGCGATGTCATCAAATCATTCGAAGGAGGTGAGGTTACGAGGCAAGAGGCCGCAATGCTTTTGAACGTTAGCGCATCGACGTTTGATCGTTGGAGACGGGCGGACGCGAACGGATATGACCGTTCGCCGTCTGCCCGTCCTCTTTAGCTAGACATTTTGACGAGGGGAGTTTATTGCACAGGGCCCACTCCTTCCCTCGATGTTTATCCAGTTCACGCCCTTGAATCAAATAGTGCCACCGCGTTGTCAATTCGTCTGCTTTTTGATGAGGGGCTATGAGTCGCAACGTCAATCGAAGGGAAATAGTCATGAAGCGAAATATTACTAAAAAGATACCCATGATGGGTTTGCTTGTATTACTCATCTGTTCTCTGGGGTTCATTTCGGCCTGTTCACAGAATGATGCAAACGCTGCAAAGTCGAAATATGTCGACGATAAGGCGATGAATGTTATCGCCGCCGGGTTTGAGAGAAGGTCCGACGTCATTGAATCTAATGCAAACGATGATGATCCTCATTCAACCGAGAATATCCAGGAAGCTATTGAGGCCGAAATCAAGAACGACAAGGAACTCAAGAACGCTAGGTTTAAGGATTCCAAGATGCAACAGGACGTAATCACGTATCTGAATCTGCTTGATGACCAGCTTAAAGTGACCGAGGATTACTCGCAATCGTCTTCGGATTATTACGAAGAGTGGAATAAGGTCTACGATAAGTCGATCTGCGCAGCTCAAAAAGCTTGTTGATAATTACGGGCTGGAAGTCGGGGAGAAATATGAGGATGATTTCAACGACTTAATTAAGAATGGAAAGTCTGTAGCAGAGAAGACCCGCTATGAGGATGCCATCAACAGTTTGATTCAGGGAGCAAATTTCGAAAATCGGATGACGGTTACGGTCTGTATACGTATACGGCGGTAGTTGAGAACACCTCTGGTATATCGTTCTCTAACGTCAGCCTGACACTTGCTCTCTATGATGCAGATGACATCAAAGCGGAGGAGACCTATGCGGACACTTCTTCGTGGGCGCCGGGTGAGAAAGTCAAATTCGAGGCAATGTCCGATGTTGACGCTGCGCGCGTTGTCGCATCTGTTTCCAGCTACGATGTAAATAAATAAGTTCTGCACGGAAGGGGCGGGTTAATCGGCAATGAATGGTTGACCTGCCCGTTTTATGCCAATTATTGAACAACAAGTGCTGCGAACGAATGTATATATTTCGGATTGCAAACAACTGCCCGCGTCTAAAGACATGCTGAAATGACAATTAAGGTATGAGGTATAACCCACGGCAGTTTTTAAATAACAGGGATTTGAGAGGAATAGGGGGATGGATGAGATGGAGGAAGGCATGGGGGGCGCTGAAAGCGAAACTGGGAGAATCCTGACAAAGCCCAAGGTGTTCTTTTGCGGGCCTGGCGCTTGGTGGAGTGATTGTGGCTGTACTTTTCATTACCATCTTTAATAACGGCAAAGCTGCGGGCGCGAAAGAAACGACCCCAATACGCTTTCCCGTCGGTCGTGTTTGAACGCATCGCTTCCCAGAACGATGGTTTCTGCATCGCAGAACTATGCGATTGTCGATAAGGTGACGGATACCAAGAGGTTTTTCGATTGGTTTGATATCCCGTTTACGGAAAACAGCTTTGGTACCGCTATGGGAACCATTAAGGCGGGTGTGAATCTCGAGACGGCAGAGATACATACAAACAAGAAAAAGCCTGATCATTACGATGGATGAGCCTTTATGTAATCTCGAACACGCCGGATATGAATAAGTCGGGTGCTCTCGAGGAACGCAACAACATACTCAATCCCATTGAGGTCAAAGACGTCACGGCGTTTGAAGCGCAGTGCAAGGAGCGGAGTGAAAGCGAGGCCATCAAGGATGGCAAGCTGCTCAAAGAGGCTCGAGTGAACGCCGAAGCAAATATCCGTGCGATGTTCAACTCGGCATTTGGCGATGAATATACGGTTGATTTCGACTATCGGAAATAGGAGGTCACTATGGAGGATAAAGACGATCTAGCTGTTGTCGAAAGGGGGGAGCTGTTGCGACATAAGCAGAGTTTTGATATCCGTAAGACCGCTACGGGTTGGTTGATGGCGCTGGAAGCGCGATGGCGGGCGCGGTTGCAACCGTACAGAAAGTTGCCGATGGTGCAATGCGTGCTGCAACCCGATGGTCGATGACGCCTTGGCGGCTATTGCTGATGCGGCCGATGGTGCGGCAGGTGCTGCTGCGGACATCGGTGACGCCGTCAACGATTGGGCATACCAGCAACAGCTCAATAGGTACAGGCCTGTAACCAAAGAGGTCTATCAGAGTCCTTCATTCCATTTGCCGAACATGATTCGAATTGTTGACGGAAATGAGCGTCGGGGCATCGATGTCTGTAGGGATGCTATTGGTTGGTTGGATGCTGTCAAGGGTACGCAGATTTTCAATTTGTACCGCGAAGCAATTGGGGATAGCGAGCTGTCTTTCTACCCTAAACCATCTCTTTATTCCACATATTACATAGATGCTTTTGATCGGTCTCGCTTTGTTGATCTTGACTCTTATTTCGCAACCATGCAACAAGACAAGATGGCCGAGTTGAGACGGATTGCGTTCATGCTTGGCGCGAAGCGCTGCAAGTTGAGGTGACGGAGTACGAGGAAACTCGGAGAGGCCACCAGGTTAAGGGAAATGCCAAAGCGGGGAAAGAAGGGCTCGGCTCGAATCAACGGCTCTTTGAGCGATTTAACGAGAAATGAGAAGAAAATCCTGTTTACACAGGAATTGAGGGAGACATGGTTCCACAGCGCCCTGAACTCCATTGGTATGCCCATGACTCTGACATTCTCTTGTTAATCGAAACGAGATGCGGTGGAGAGGATAAAAACAAGGCAAAGAGTTATCGGGTTGAATTGAAAAGCGAGACGACCATGACAATGTCCGTATCGCTTGCTATGGCTATCGATGAGGCATGCAGCAAGCTGAACATAAGGGCGAATTCGAGCCTGACAAGCCAAGCTAAGCGAGAACTTCGGCAGTCGTTTGTATTTGAAGTTGAATTCTGACGTGAATTGCCAGCAGCCAAATGCGGCAAAGGGACTGTTCCTTTGCCGCATTTGATGTCAAGGCCATTTTGGCAAGGACTAGAGAGTTTGAAAGACTACCATTTCTACCCCGTCCCCTAATGGCAGGTTTTTACATGCCGGCAAAGCCCGTTTGTCGTAGCGCCTCGTAGAGGACGATGGCGGCGCTGTTGGAGAGGTTGAGTGCGCTGATGCGGTAGTCGTCCGGGTTGACGAAGTTGCCGCAGATGTCCTGTTGAAGGATGGCCTCGTGGCTGTCCTCGGTATGCCCCAGCGATTCCTCGTGAGCTTCCCATGCCTCGGCGTTGTCGAGTGAATCGCAATCGCGCAGCATCGGGATGCGCTCGCAGCGCTCGGGCGCCGCGGCAAGCAGCGGCTCAGGAATGCCCGAGCTCGCTGCCAAAGACCAAATAGTCGCCATCGCGGTAGGTACTCTGCGCATAGGTGCGGCGTGCCTTTTGGTCAGCAGATGTAGGCGCTCGTCGGCGGGGAGAGCCCGTTGCGCGCAAGGAAATCCTCCCAGCCGGCATAGGTCGTCACGTCCAAGTTTTGCCAGTAGCCCAGGCCGGCGCGACGCACCGTCTTGTCGTCGAGCGAAAAGCCCAGCGGCTCCACCAGATGCAGGCGTGCGCCGGTGACCACGCAGGTACGGCCGATATTGCCCGTATTGGCCGGAATCTCGGGCGCATACAGCACAATGTTGAACATGAATCTCCTTGGCTCAGAACGAAAAACCACCACGAAGGGGACACCTTCGTGGTGGTTTGGCGGTTACGTAGCGGAAAAATGACCGCTTGGATAAACCTAGGCGCGGTGCCAGTCGGTCAGGCAGGCATCGAGGGAGGCGATGAGCGCGTCCTTGTCCATATGACGGCCGATGACGCACAAGCTCGTCATGCGGTCGCCCGTCTCGTCGTCCCAAATCTGCATGATCTCGGGGTTCTCGTCGATGATCTTCTGCTTCTCGCCCTCGGGCGCCGAGTCAACGAACAGGCCATTCTCCATCAGGCGCATCTGGTGGCCGGCCTGCTCAAACATGTAGCACATGTCTGGATTGCCAGTCTGCCACAGCGGACCCTTGACGCGGATGACCTCGTCGGGCCACTCCTGCTCAACAAAATCGGTGAACTTCTGCAGGTCAAACGGCTTGCGGCGCGAGTACACAAAGTCTCGATGTCGTACTCGAGCACCTCGGGGTCGTCGTGCTCCTCAGGATGCTCCATGGCCTCGATCCAAGCGGCGGAGTTGTAGGCGCGCATAAAGTCGAAGCGGTCGGTATCGAGCAGCTCCTCCATAGGGACCTCGCCGTTTTGGGCCTCGACGATCACGGCGTCCTTCTGCAGGCTGCGCACGATGGCCTTGAGCTCGGCGATCTGCTCGGGCGTCACGGTATCGGTCTTGTTAAGGATCAGCGTGGAGCAGAACTCGATTTGCTGGATGAGCAGGCTTTCGATGTCGTCCTCGTCGATATCCTCAGCCAGCAGGTCGCGACCGCCGTTGAACTCGTCGTACATGCGGGCGCAGTCGACCACGGCCACGATGTTGTCGAGCGCGAGCTTGGGCTCGCCGCCCACCTTGGCCTCGTCGCAGAAGCTCGAGATGGTGTAGGCGATGGGGATAGGCTCGCAAATACCCGATGCCTCGATGATGATGTAGTCGAACTTGCCCGAATCGGCAATGCCCTGCAGCTGGTTGGCCAGGTCGTCCGAAAGCGTGCAGCAGATGCAGCCGTTGGTGAGCGGGATGAGGTCGTCGGTCTCTGGAAAGGCCGCCGTCGGCGATAAGACTGGCGTCGACATTGATCTCGCCGATATCGTTGACGATCACGGCGGCGCGGATGCCGCCGTCGTTAGCGAGGATGTGGTTGAGCAGCGTGGTCTTGCCGGCACCGAGGTATCCGGTAAGCATGATGATCTTCACGGGTTTGTTGGGCATGTGCCCTCCTTTGTTAGACATGGCTTACAGTTGAATCTTATGCCAAACGCCTGCTCTTATACCCACGCGCCGGCAAATAACACAGGCTACTCCCCAGGCTCCCCATACATCGGGGCAATAACCGACGGTGGCCTTTGCCGTTGCGCACGATGGGTTCGGCTAGAACCTGCTGGTTTTCGAGCAGTTTGTCGAAGCGCTGGCTAGGGGTAAGGTGCTGGATGAGCGCGAGCGTCTCCTCGTCCTTGGCCTTGGGGTTGAGCAGCTTGTCGATGCCGCCGACCGCCTGCATCACGCTCGTGAGCTCGCCCTTGCTCATCTCCTTTTCCCTAAGGTCAATAAACTGCACCTTAATGCGGCGCTCCTTAAAAATAGCGCTGGGCCTTCTTGGTATCGAAAGACTTTTTGGTTCCAAAATCTGGATATTCATATATTGTTCCGCCGTTCTAACGAACGGCGGTCACCTCGACGCTGCAAAGCCATCTGATGGCAATCTGCCTTTCAATCGTCGGGCGCGGGCAAAGCCCAGCGCCCTCCTCTTTCAAGGCACCTGCCTCATCAGCTGGCTTTTTCGCTGACATTGATAGGACATCGAGGTAACCACCGCTGGACTTATCGAATGAAGTTGGTCGTTGCGCGATCTGCCTCGGGTGCGTTGATGCCGGCGGCCTGTCCTGCCTCGATGCAGCGAAGGAGCCAGGCCATGTTTTTGCCGATGTTTCGCATGGTGGCCAGGCCCTCGGCGTCCTGGGCGGCCTCGCCCGGCATGGCACCAAAGACGTTGTTCCAGTACGTGGAGGCGACCACGGGCATCTGGTTGATGGTGAAGTACTTGTTGAGCACATCGAAGGTGGTCGACGTGCCGCCACGGCGGGCGACGGCGACCGCGGCACCCGGCTTGTGCGCAAAGGCCTTGCTGCCAGCATAGAATGCGCGGTCGAGAGCCGAGAGGATGCGTCCGCTGGGATGCGCATAGTAGACGGGGGAGCCAAAGACAAAGCCATCTGCCTGGCGGCAGCGATGAGCCTCGTTCACCACGTCGTCGTCAAAGGTGCAGCGACCGCCAAGTTTGCCACACTGGCCGCAACCGATGCAATCGCGAATGGGCTTGGCGCCCAGCTGGAACACCTCGGTATCGATGCCCTCGGCGTTGAGTTGCTCGAGACCTCGGTGAGTGCGCGGGCGGTATTGCCGATTGCCTTGGGACTGCCATTGACCAAAAAGAACCTTCATCACAAACTCCCTCTGCTGTTGGTGACTTCTGCAGAGGATTATCGCACGATGGGGAGGCGGCGCGGGCGCGGCGTTAATCCAGTTTGGTACCTGGCACCTGCACGGCTTTACCGAGCAACGCTTTGAGCTCGTTCAAAATGGAAACGGGCTGACGGTCGACGCCGTCCAGATGGAGCGTGGCCACGCGAATGGGCGGCTGATATTCAAGCGAGCCGATGAGCACGGGAGAACCCAGGAACCGTTCGATGTCGCTTGCGAGCTCGTCGATTGCCTCGGGGCCGAGCTCATCGAAAAGCGCCACGAACATTGGTCCCGTCGAGCGGAACAGGCGGCCCTTGCCGCGCGAACAATCCATGAGGCAGGCGGCGCTTTCGGCGAGCACGCGGTCGCCTGCATCGAATCCAAAGCGGGCATTGACCTCGGCGATATCGTCGACCTTAATGGCAATAAAGCCTGCCTCGTGCGGCACGTGGCGCATCTCTCCAATAGCGTTGACCAGCGCGTGGACATCGCCCAGGCCCGTTACCGAGTCGGTCGTATCCGCTAGGCTTCGGTTGATGATAATGCCCACATACATGCTGGGCTCGGTATCGGTGCCGTCCAAGCGGTAGCCCGTGCAGTCGCAAAGCGCGTACGCTCCGGTGGCATCCATTACACGATACTGCATGTAGTGGAAGTGCCACGTGCTGTTTATCACCATGTCGAGCTCGGCGCGCACATTGTCGCGGTCCTCGGGATGAACGCGGGCGAGCCACATGTCGAGTGAGTTGTAGGGGTGCTGGGAGGGCAGGTCAAAATCGCGCACGGCGTTGACCGACCATTGCGATTCGCCCGTATCGAGATTGAGGATAAACGGATAGCGCGTCTCGGAGCTCATAGAGATCGCTTGGAATACGCGGTCGTTGCACGGAAGCTGCTCGGCAATTGAGTGCTGCGGCGCGTCATTGTCTTTCGGCTGCTGCACGCGATGCATAAGCTTGTAGCGATACATCTTGCGATCGGCATCCATCGTCATCTGGCGACGCGTGTCGCCGGCAAGTGGATTGACGCACGAGCAGCCAAAGCTAAAGCTGCCGATCATGGGCGCCTTGCCACCTGAGCTCGCCTCGATCAGCCTGGTACGTACCTGCTCCAAGCGCTGCTCGAGTTCAATCTCGTTTGCTGAGGGCGAGATGAGCACAAACTCGTCTCCACCGATACGGAACAGCATCTCATCGTGCTCCATGGTTTCGGAGAGCGTGCGGCAGATGCTCAGAATATAGCGATTGCCTTCGGCGTGGCCAAACCTATCATTGCAATGCTTGAGATGGTCGATGTCAATATAGGCGCAGGTGAAGGGGTCGCCTTTGCGCCAGAGTTGCTCGACGAGACGGTCGAATCCGTTGCGGTTGCCCAAGTTGGTGAGCGGATCGATATAGGCGTTGCGCTCAAGCAGCTGGCGCTCTTGTTGTAGGATGGCATGCGTCTTTTGCAGTTGCTCACCAACTGGGCGTAGCTCAGCAGGCAGCGCGGCAACATCGAGTTCGGCGGTCGATACGCCATTCGCAAGTCGCTGAAGATAGGCAATAATCGATTGCTCGCCCATGCGGTACGACTCGTTCATGATGGATAACCTCCTTGGGCGGAACAACGGTTTGTATCATATCCCCAATTCGGTTTGAATTGGGGATATAAGTTAGCTAGTGGAGACAAATACCCCCCTTCGACGGTGATGTTTTGCGCGCGAGCGTATCAGTTGTTATTGCCACCATCGAGCAATGCCTCAAAATCCTTCGCCTGCATGGGGCGGTAGTAGAGGAAGCCCTGAGCGTAGCGGGCGCCCATGTGGCGCAGCATGTTCGCCTGCTCATTTGTCTCGATGCCTTCGATTACAACGGGCAGATGGAGCGACTGCGCCATCTCGAGCATCGATGACACGATCTGCGCGCTGCGGCCACGATCACCGTCAACGGGCACAAACGTGCGGTCGAGCTTGATGACGTCGACGTTGACGTTCTTGAGCATCGCGAGCGTGGACTGGCCGGTGCCAAAATCGTCCATGTAGGTCGAGAAGCCGCGGGTGTGCAGATCTGCGGTCAGCTTATCCACGGCCTCGGATTCTCCCGTATAAGCCGTCTCGGTGATCTCGATACGCATGAGCTCGGGCGGTAGGTTGTAGTGGGCGGCGAGTGCCCCCATATGTTCGGCAACGTCGCAGGCAAGGATATCCACGCGCGACACATTAAGCGAAACCGGAACCACGCGAAGACCGCGATCGAGACGCTCGCGAAGCCATATGGCGACACCCTGCCAAATGTACTTGTCGAGCGTTACTACAAAGCCGCTTTCCTCGAGTGCGGGGATAAACGTTGCGGGCGAAATGAGAGAGCCGTCCTTGTCAATCCAGCGTGTAAGCGCCTCGGCGCCAATGATCTTGTCGGTTTCCATATCGACCTGGGGCTGAAGGTAGTACGTGATGCGGCCGTTTGAAAGTGCGTACTGGAATTCGGTTAGCGTGCGGTGGAACGCGACTTCGCGCTCGTACTCCGCAGGACAGAAAATGGCAATGCGCTCCTTGAAGTCGTTTTTTGCGCGCCGATTGGTAAACATGGCCTTTGCCTGCGCATCAATGGTGATCTCCTCATTGGAATCGATGGGGTAAACGCCCATGGACGGCCAAAAACCTACGCCGCCATCATGCCTGGCTACTGCCTCGCGAACGTGGATTTGGTGGACGGTGTTGTGCTCAAAGGGGATGAGTATGCAAAAGTCGTCTTGGCCCCAGTACCCTGCGATGCCCATATCGGCATTCTCGATATCCTTGAGGACCGTGCCCACATCGGCGAGCATGCAGTCGCCCTCGGCCTGGCCGTGCCATTCATTAAACAGGCGCATGTGGCCCATGTCGACTGTGGCGATGCACCAGGTGCCGTCGCGCCTTGCCTCGAGAAATGCGTTGGCGCGCCGCATGAACTCGCTGGGTCGATAGAGGCCTGTGAGCGAGTCGATGCGTTCGGCGATGGCGCTTTTGCGCTCCGCCTCGGGTATGGGGAGGCTGTCGTTGGGAACAAGCCCGCCGGCCGTGCGAAGGCGACGGTCGAGTTCGCCTAAAACGGCGGTCGCTTGATGGGTTAAGTGCTCGTAAAGGCCGGGACGACAAGGCAGACGGGAGTAATGGTGTCGCCTGCGATTTGAACAGGAGCGAAAACGGCCTCTTTAAGGTGGCGGGTCAGTTGCTCGAATGCCTCGTGGTCCAGGTCGTTGCTGAGCACGACGAACTGGACGCTTCGTGAACGGTAGACCCGGCTCCTGCCGCGGGTGATCGACAGCATGCGGCCTGCGTATTCGGCAAGCATGTTGTCGACAGCCTCGGCCCCGTAGAGCTCGTTGAGCTTTGTCGTGCCACGAACGCGCACCGCTATAAGCCCTGTCTCGCAACGATCGCGGCGGCAGGCATCGATAGCGTTGATCAGCATACGCTGCGTTCCGAGGCCCGTGGCGGCGTCGACGGTCTCGGCAAGTGAGTGGTTGACAAGTTCGCCGACATAGAGCGAGGGGGCATTTCCGTCGCCGTCGATGCGAAACCCGCGAGCACGGCAGAGAACGTAGTCACCCGCGGCATTGCGCATGCGATACTGCATGACGCGGCGGTGTTTGGAGCCGTTAAAGATCTGGTTGATGTCGTTGGCGTAGGCCTCGAGGTCATCGGGATGGACGCGTGTCTTCCAGAAATCGCGGCAGCTGTCTATGTGCTCCGAAGGAAGACCGAGATCGCGCAAGGCACCTTGCGACCAAAGGGTGCGGTCCTTGTCCAAGTTCTCGATAAAGAAATAACGGCCTTCGTTGAGCATCGAAAAGGCGTCGAAAATACGGTCGCTTATTTCGAAGTCGTCGGCGTGGACTTGCGTGATATTACGTCGATCGAGGTACACGGCATGACGTAGCTTGTAGTCGTACATGCGATGGTCGGCATCGAGTGTCATGCGATTGGAGGCTTCGCCCAGGGCGGGGTCGGCGTGTGCCACTCCGTAGCTAAACGAGTGGGGCATCTCGGAATCGTTGTTTTTGAGCAGGACCGTTCGGCAGTGTTCCAGACGTTCGGCAAGGTCGTCCTCGGTCGCAATCGTAGATAGGATGGCAAACTCGTCGCCTCCCAGACGAAATGCCGCCTCGTCTACCTTCATATACAGCTTGAGATAAAGGCTTACCTGCAAGATATAGCGGTTGCCCTCGTCATGGCCAAAGACATCGTTGCAGTGCTTGAGATTGTCGATATCGATGAACGCCATGGTAACGGGGGCGTCCTGCTCCCAGAGCTCCTCGAGGGAACGGGCAAAGCCGCCGCGGTTGCCAAGTCCGGTAAGCTGGTCGGTAAAGGCGGTCCTAATCAGATCATCCTGACGCTCGAGAAGGTCACGGACGGTCTTTTCGAGCGTTTCGGTGTAATTGCTGACAGTTTCCATGTTCTAAGCGGCTTTCTGAGGTCGGGGCGGATTGCGTCGGGCGAGCTCGTTGTGTACACGCGTCGTTGCTCGGCGTTTTGCGTGTATCCAGGCCCCCGTCTTGCTGCGTTGTTGGGTTAATTTGCCGACGAATGTTCGCTGTTGATAACTGCTGAGTAGCATAAACAGCAGTGCACAATTATAGATGGGTGCACATGCTGCGGGCGGCTATTATTCGACAAGCGGTAGCGCGACGATGCGATGCTTGATAAAAATGCGACTGAGACGATATATGTTGACGGGTATACTTGTCCCGGTTTAAAACGCGGGAACGGAGATGGTCGCATGGCACAGTCAAATATGACGCGCACGGTGGGGCTGGCGCTCGAGGGAGGCGGCTACCGCGGTATGTATACGGCGGGCGTGCTCGACGTTTGGATGGAGCACGGTTTGACCTGCGACCATATGGTGGGTGTCTCGGCGGGCGCGGCGTTTGGCTACAACTTTAAATCGCGGCAGATTGGGCGCGCCATTCGCTACAACAAGGCCTATTGCGCCGACAAGCGCTATGCGAGCGTGACCAGCTGGCTGCGAACCGGCGATATGTACAATGCCGACTTTGCCTATCACGAGGTGCCCATCGAGCGCGATCCCATCGACCTGGAGGCATATCGCGCCTGCCCCATGCGGTTTACGTGCGTGTGTACCGATATCGAGACGGGCAAGGCCGTCTATCACGACCTGCCTTATGGCGATGAGCGCGATATCGAGTGGATCCGGGCGTCGTCGGCTATTCCTGTGGCGACGCGTCCCGTTGCTATTGACGGACATAAGTATCTGGATGGTGGCGTGGCTGATTCTATTCCCAGTGCATGGCTGTTTGCGCAGGGGTATGACCGCAATATCGTGGTGCTCACGCAGCCGGCGGGATTTGTGAAGCAGCCCAACAGCGTGATGCCCATGCTACGTCGCGTGTTCCGTCACTATCCGGAGTTTGTCGCATCGCTTGAGCATCGGCATGAGGTCTACAATGCCACGCTCGATGACCTGGCACGTCGCGAGGCTGCCGGCGAAATCTTTGTGGTGCGGCCGAGCGAATCGGTGAAGGTGCCGTCGCTATGCCGCGAGTCCGATGAGCTCGAGCGCATCTACCAGGTCGGTCGCCACGATGCGGAGTCGTCTTTGTCCGCGTTGGAAGTGTATCTGGCGGGGTAGGGCAAACTGCCGTGGACTCGGCGGAAAACGCATCCCGGAATGGAGGTCCAAACTGGGATGCGCTTTCCGCTATTGAAGATATGAGGCTGCGAATCGGCTGCTCGGCTTGAGTCTATGCCTGCTGCCAGGTATCGACGAGCTCCTTGGCGGCGGCGTGGGGGTCGTCGGCGCTGCAGACGGCGCTCACCACAAAGAAGCCATCGACGCCGGTGGCTTGAGGCTGCGGCAGGTCGGCCGTCTTGACGCCGCCGCCCCCACCACGATGGGCAAGGGGCTTGCCGCGTGGAGGGCGGCCAGGTCCTCAAAGCTCTTGGTGATGATAGAGCCGTCGGCCGCGCGTCCGCAATCGCGTTTGGTCTCGGTCTCGTGGAGTGGGCCGATGCCCAGGTAGTCGACTAGGCTCATGTCGGCGGTCTTGACGTACTCGAGCATCTCCTCACAGCGGGCCGAAAGTCCCACGATGGCATCGGGGCCCAGAAGCTTGCGACAGACCTCGACGGGAATATCGCTCTGACCCACGTGCACGCCGTCGACAGCAATACCCTGTTCGCGCGCGGCGAGTACGCAGTCCAGGCGGTCATCGATTAACAGGGCGACCTGACCGGTCTTGCCGGCCTGTGCGATTGCCTGCGCGGCGTCGCCGGTCAGCGCGATGATCTCGCGGGCGCTTGCCACCTTGGAGCGCACCTGGATGCAGGTAAAGCCTGCGTCGAGCGCCTGGGCCACCACATCGCCCACGGGACGTCCCAGCGTGTTTTCGGGGCCGAGTACCAGATAGGCCGAGATATCAAGGTTGTCGCGGATGCTCATCGTGCTTCCTCCTGCTTTTTGATCTGTGCTTCCATGCGCTCGAGCTTGCCGGTCATGGTGTCGGTAAATCCGGGTCGAATATCGGCTTTGAGCACGACTTCGGTGCGGATGCCCTTGCTCGCCAACACAAAGGTTGCGTCGCGCACGACCTGCATGACCTCGTCCCAGTCGCCCTCGATCTCGGTGAACATCGAGGTGGTGTGGTTGGGAAGGCCGCTCTCACGAATGACACGCACGACCTCGGCGACCTCGGCGGATAGCTCATCGCCGGTGCCGCACGGGGCGATGGTTACAGCGACGAGCGTGTTCATACCGGTATTGGTTGCGGGCTCTGACATGGCTTATGCCTCCTCGAGCTCGAGTTGGTTATCGGCGATGTCTTGGGCGGTCGCGTGGTAGAGCTCGTCGATAAAGGCGACCTTAAAGCTTGCCGGGGCATCGGCGACGGCGGCGGCACGCGTGCCGGCAACGTTGTAGACGGCGGTGCCGCAGATGGCTGCCGTAAACGGGTCGGCGGCGCAGGCGTACACGGCCAGCACGCCGCCCTGCGAGCAGCCGCAGCCGGTGATCTTGGACATGAGCGGGCTGCCGCCGTGGGACTTGGCCACGGTCGTGCCATCGGTAATCAGGTCGACTTCGCCCGAGACGACCACGGCGCCGCCGGTGTAGCGGGCGAGCGCCACGGCGGCATCGCGGGCGGCGTCGGCCGTGTCGGTGGTATCGACGCCGCGTACGCGGCTCAGAGCGGCCGCCTCGCCCTCAAGACCCCACAGGCCGGCGAGTGCGATGATCTCGGAGGCGTTGCCGCGTACGATGGCGGGCTTGTACTGCTTGAGCTCGTTTACCAGCTGGGTTCGCAGGCTACCGATGCCCAGGCCCACCGGATCGAGCACCCAGGGCTTGCCGGCGTCGTGTGCCGCCTTGGCCGCGCGGGGAATCGTCTGCTCGTAGATGGGGAAGAGCGTGCCCATGTTGAGATAGATGGCGCCGCCGCCGGCAACGAGCGCCTCGCCTTCGTCGGGCAGATAGACCATGGCGGCCGAACCGCCCACGGCGAGCTGAGCATTGGCGACAAAGTCGATCGTCACCGTGTTGGTGATGGAGCCGGCCATCGGATTGGTGGCGCGAATCTCCTCCACGGCCTTGACCACATTTTGCTTAAGCTGTTCCGAATCGATCACTGCACATGCCTCCTTGGCATAGAAAAGGGGCGCTGTGCATAGACAGTGCCCCTGTAAAGGCGGCATGCTCCCTACGCCAGCATTAACTGACAGGTTCAAAGGATTGGGCCCCATGCCCTCTCAGCCTTGTGGTTTGCACCGCCGGCACTCCCGCATCGAATCTGTTGTTCCCTATACTAGCGCACCTGCCAAAAAGGGACAGGTTTATTTTGGCAGGTCGTTACAATAGGTAGGACCGATACGAATGGGGGCCTTATGATTAAACTTGTGCTGACCGATATGGATGATACGCTGATTCCGGCTGGACATGACGGTGCCAGCGACTACGCCATCGAGGGCATTCATGCCATGCAGGCGGCGGGTCTGCACTTTGGTCCGGTTTCGGGTCGTCAGCCGTCCGCGATGGGCTGGATGTTCAAAAATTGTTCTGAGTGCTTTTCGACTGGCGCGTTCTGCAACGGCCAGGTCATGTTTGTGGACGGCGAGGCGGTAGCCTCGCATGCGACCGACAACGACGCCCTTATGCGCTTGGCTGACTACTTGGAGCAAGAGACCGATGATACGTATCTGAAGGTCTACAGCCTGGGTGATGACTTTTGGAATAACGATGCCTACTGCGTGACGAGCGATCCCGAGCGCGTTCGTCGCGCCATGGAGTCGGGCGGTAATGCGTGGCTCAAAGGCGAAGAGGCTCCGTGCCGTCCCGTCGTCGACGACGCGCCGGTGTTCAAGGCGAATATCTGGAGTGCCCGTTCGCGTGAGGAGCTCGCTGAGCTACGCGAGCGCATTGCCGCCGAGGTGCCGGAGCTCTCGCTTGTGTTTCCCAACAACCGCGTGCGCCTATTCGATATTCTCCCGGCCGGTTGGGACAAGGGCTGCGCTGCGCTGGAGCTGGCCCGCGCTTTGGGCCTGACGCCCGATGAGGTGGCCGTATTTGGCGATTCCGATAACGATCGCCCATGATCGATGCCGTTCCCAACTCCGTTGCAGTCGCCAATGCCAACGAGGCCGTCACGGCTGCCGCGCGCTGGCATATCGGCGCTGCGGCAGACGATGCGGTTGCCGGGGCTCTGCATCAGATTGCCGCCTGCGCCGCGACGGGGAGATGCCGCCGTTTATGCGTCAGATGGATGCAGTGGGTTCGGGTATCGCGGACGTCTAGGGAGGCCATCATGAAGCTCCAACAGCTCAGATATGTCGTCAAAGTTGCAGAATGCGGCAGCATCACCGAGGCCTCGCGCCGGCTCTTTGTGTCGCAGCCTTCGATTACCGCATCGATTCGCGATCTCGAAAACGAGATGGGCGTGCACATCTTTGAGCGCACTAACAAGGGCGTCGTTGTGTCCGAGGAAGGCGAGACCTTCTTGGGCTATGCGCGCCAGGTACTCGACCAGGCCGACCTGCTCGAGGGCAAGTACAAGGGCGCATCCGAGCAGGTGCCGCACTTTAGTGTGAGCTGCCAGCATTATTCCTTTGCCGTTAACGCGTTTGTTGACGTGATTCGCGAGTTCGATGCCGCGCGTTACGACTTTACCCTGCGTGAGGAGCAGACCCACGAGATTATCGAGGACGTGGCGCACATGAAAAGCGAGCTCGGCATCCTGTATCTGTCGGAGCACAATCGCGAGGTCATTGAGCGCATGCTGGCGGCCAACGAGCTCGTGTTCGAAGGGCTCTTCTGCGCCACGCCACACGTCTTTGTGTGTGCCGACCATCCGCTGGCGGACCGCGCCAGCGTGACGCTCGAAGACCTCGAGGACTACCCATTTTTGTCCTATGAGCAAGGCAGCTACAACTCGTTTTACTATTCTGAGGAGCTGACCTCGACGTTTGAGCGTCGCAAGAACATCCGCGTGCGCGACCGTGCGACGCTGTTCAACCTAGCTATGGGCCTCAACGGCTACACGGTGTGTTCGGGCGTGATCAGCCATGAACTTAACGGCCCCGGTATTATCTCGATTCCGCTCGATGTAGACGAGTACATGGAGATCGGCATTATCACGCGCAAGAACACGACACTTACGCGCTACGGGCAGGCCTATATCGACGCGATCCGTCAGCATATCTAGATTGCTGCGTTCTGCACGGATCAAATCTCCTTGTGGCAGTCCCAACTGATATAGGAAGCATCTATATCAAACTGTTATAAACGTATATTTTACGATGGCCATATGAGCGCTCATACTCTGTCCCAGTAAAGCAACCAATGCAAAGGGGAGATATCTATGAGCACTTCGATTCAACCGAACGCGCCGTTTCGCGCCGATATCGTCGGCAGCTTTCTTCGTCCGCAGGCTGTAAAGGATGCACGTGCCGCCTATGCCGCGGGCACACTCGACGCCGCCGGCCTTAAGGCCGTCGAGGATGATGCCATTCGCGATTTGGTGGCAAAAGCAAAAGGCCGCCGGCCTACAGGTCATCACCGACGGCGAGTTCCGCCGCAGCTACTGGCATCTCGATTTTATGTGGGGACTCAGCGGTATTGAGCGTCGTACCGCGCACGGGCTATATGTTCCACGATGAGGAGACTACCGCCGACACCGCCGTGGTGACCGGTCCCATTAGCGGCGAGAACCATCCGTTCGTCGAGCACTTTAAGTTTGTCAAGGCGCTCGAGGGGGAGGGCCAGGTCGCGCGGCAGACCATTCCGGCGCCGATCCAGACGTTCTCCGAAGTTACGCTCGACCGCTGCGACGGCCAACAGGAGAGCCTACGTGCCGTTTATAAGACCGACGAGGAGCTCGCCGATGCCATCGCCGCAGCATATCGCACCGTGATTGCCGACCTGTATGCCGCGGGCTGTCGCAACATCCAATTTGATGACTGCACCTGGGGGATCTATTGCGATACCGACTTTGTGTCCAAGACCGGTATGAGCCCGGTTGACCTGCAAAAGGTGAGCGAGCTAGGCGTGGCGCTCAACAATGCCGCCATCGCGGGCAAGCCCGACGATCGGTCATCAACACGCATGTATGCCGCGGCAACTACCACTCCACCTACGCTTTTGAGGGCGGCTACGACCCCATCGCGCCGTACCTGTTTGCGCATGAGGATGTCGATGCGTTCTCTCTGAGTTCGATACGCCGCGCGCCGGTGGTTTTTGAGCCGCTCAAGTACGTTGCTCCCGGCAAGAAGGTCGTGTTGGGCCTGGTGACCACCAAGGCGGCAGAGCTCGAGAACGAGGACGTTATCGTCGAACGCATCCGCGAAGCGGCAAAGTACGTGCCGCTCGAGAACCTGTATCTGTCGCCCCAGTGCGGCTTTGCCAGCTGCGAGATTGGCAACAAGCTGACCGAGGACGAGCAATGGGCAAAGATCGCGCTGGTCAAGCGCATTGCCGAGCGCGTTTGGAAGTAGCAGTACCGTTTGCAGGGGGACGGTGCGTGCGGGGCGGCATATATCACGTACAATGATTCGGATTGTATCGTTCGGGCAGGCTATCCGATATGCCTGATCGCCCTTCCATTCGAAAGGACATCCATGTCCCAGTCCTCGACGCCCGCCGTCAGCGATGCCATCTACGACGCATCGTCGCTCGGCCGCCCGCGCATGTTCCTGCTCGGCCTACAGCACCTGTTTGCCATGTTTGGCGCCACCGTGCTGGTGCCCGTGCTCACCGGCCTCTCGGTATCGGCAACGCTTTTGTTTGCCGGGTTGGGCACGCTGCTGTTCCACTTCCTGTCGCGCGGTAAGGTGCCGGCATTTTTGGGCTCATCGTTTGCCTTTATTGCCGGTTATGCCGCAATCGCGCCCAACGGCGAGACCGAGCTTTTTGCCCTACGCCTGCCTGGGCGTAGCTTGTGCCGGTCTGCTCTATCCGGTGCTGGCGGCGCTCTTCCGCGCGTTTGGCGCCAAGCGTGTCATGCGTTTCTTTCCGCCGGTGGTGACTGGCCCCATCGTCATTTCCATCGGCTTGATCCTGGCAAGTTCCGCTATTGCTAACTGCCAGACCAACTGGCTTGTGGCTGTCATTGGCGTTGCCGTTATCGTGATCTGCAACATTTGGGGTCGCGGCATGGTTAAGATCGTGCCGATTCTGCTGGGCGTTGTGGTGAGCTATGCCGTTGCGGCTGCGCTCGGCGAGGTTGATTTCTCGGGCGTTGCCGCCGCTCCGTGGGTTGGTCTGCCCATCGTGTGGGACAACACCGTGTTTGCACTCTTTGGGCCGCAGTTCGATAGCGGTCTTGCCACGACGGCCATCATCACCATCATGCCGCTGGCCTTCGCGACCATGATCGAGCATATCGGCGATATCTCTGCTATCGGTTCGACTTGCGAGCGCAACTACATTGCCGATCCCGGTCTGCATCGCACGCTGCTCGGCGACGGCCTTGCCACGATTCTGGCTTCGCTCTTTGGCGCTCCGGCCAACACTACGTATGGTGAGAACACCGGCGTGCTCGCCCTGACGCGCGTGTTCGACCCGCGCGTAATTCGAATTGCCGCGTGTTGCGCCATCGTGCTTTCGTTCTGCCCCAAGTTCGCGGCTGTCATTGCGGCCATGCCGGCGTGTGTGATCGGCGGTGTGTCGCTCGTGCTCTACGGCATGATCAGCGCTGTGGGTGTCCGCAACCTCATCGAGGACCAGGTCGATTTCCAGAACAACCGCAACGTGCTGGTTGCCGCGCTGGTGCTCGTGCTTTCGCTCGGCATCGCGTACAGCACCGCCGGCGCCATCGTGTTGGAGCTGGGCGGCGTGACCATTTCGCTGTCCGGCATTGCCGTGGGCTCACTGGTGGGCATTGTGCTCAACGCCATCCTGCCGGGTAACGACTTTGAGTTTGATGTCTCCGAGCTTGAGGAGGCTGCTGAGTAGCAGCTGCGTTCAGCTAAAACAAGATATGGTGCCCATGCGTATATGCGTGTGGGCACCATTTTTAATGTGTCAGTATCCAGTGGATGCCGCGGGCCATGCGCAAGTCGGTTTTGGGCAAAGTGATTGCCGGGGTTGAGCTCCAGCGTTGTTGGAATGCCGCGCTCGACGAGCAACGCTTCCATCGCGCGTGTGTCGTCGAGTACATGCCGCATCATGCGGTTGGGCGTCTTGGTTTCCTTTTTGCCGAGTGACAGGTAGACGGCTTGCGGGCTGCCGGCAAAAGGGGCCGTGCTGGCACGGTCGACAAAGTCGGGAAACCATAGCGACCCCGATGCGCTCGCGGCGCGGTCAAAGGCGTCGGTTTGCCAGAGGGACCAGAGTGCGAAGAGGCCCGCGAGCGAGTAGCCGGCAATGCCGCGCCAGGTGGGCGGCTGAGGAAGCGACGACTCGACCTGGGGGATTATCTGATTCAGCAGCTCACCAAGAAAATCGGCAGCCTGGCCGCCGAAAGGCTCGGCATCGCGTACGGTTCCGTCGCATGCCCAGGGGCTCAGCTCGCGATTCCAATCGAGCCCGCCAATGGTGACGAGGGCGAATGGCGGACAGTAGAGCTCTCGGCAACACTTATAAACCTCGCTGCCGTCGCCCACGACCACAGGAAGGTAGATGACAGGCGCGCTTTCCGTATGATTCGAATAAACGGTTATCTGCTTTTGATGCGCTTCCATGACGGGCTTCTCTCAGTGTTGTGATATCGGCAGCCCCAATTGTCGCACGCCAGCGTATGCCGGTTGGGCTAGACCAAAGACAATCTCGTGCATCCCCTGCGGACGCATATGGAAAACGCCACCGCCGGAGGAGCTCGGCGGTGGCGTTGTTAAACGGTGCTCGGGCTCGGGGCCTTCGCGGGAGCTGCCATGTGCGCAGAGGCGTCTAAGAACGCTTACGGCTCGCCATGGTGCCTGCGGCGATAGCGGCTGTTCCCGCAAGGACGGTTGCCACGATGGCCGCACCCGAGGTGTCGCCGGTTGCCGCGAGCACGCCGGTAGTCTTGGCTTTCGTGGTTGAAGCCGCAACGGCCTTGGTCGGCTTTGAGCCCTCAGGCTTGGGGTTCTGCTTGGACTCCGCGGGCTTGCTTTCTGCGGGCTTGGTCTCGTCGGGCTTGGGGTCTTCCGGCTTGGCTACCTCGGGAGGTGCGATGGTCGTACTTTTGGCGACTGCTTTGATATAGAGGGAGTCGACCGTGGCGTCGCCCGTGCCGATGGCTTGGCCTGCCTCGTAGATGCCGTCACGGAGCTTGCGATAGTCAATGACCTTGCCGCCTTCGGGCGTCTGGATGGCGGCGTTCTCAATCTTGATGGTGCCGATTGTCTTGCCGTCAGCGCTCATGGCACGGGCAAAGATTGCCGCTGTATCTCCTTCGGCCGTTACCTTGCTGCGGATGATCGAAATGGCTGCGGGTGTGACGCCCTCGCTGGTCTGGGCGATGATGCCGATGTTCTCGCCTTGGGGTTCGCGCCTCGTCTCGCCATCTTGGTTTTCGCTGTAGGGGATGGGGCCGTCGCCGTTCTCGACATAGCGGGCTATGGCCTTGACAACGGAGTCGCTGATGTAGATGTGGCCGCCCTTCTCGTTGGGTCGATCGTTTCTGGTGGAGAATGCAGCCGAAACCTCGCCTTCCGCAAACGCGTCCACGGTGGAGCCGTTCTTGACGACGATGTCGTCCTGGTAGGTGAAGAGGGCGTTGGCGCCACCGTATCTGCCTTTACTTGCACGGACCGTCACGTTTGCATGATCGAGGGTGATGCCCTTGTGGGCATAGACGCCATATTCAACACCGTTTACGTTGAGGGAGGCGTTTGTGGCTGCGAGGCTGCCCTTGGCCTCGACGGCAGCGTCTTTCTCGGAGCTTGCCTTGACCTGGCTGCCGTCCGAGATGTTGATATTGCCGCCGCTCCAAAGGGCCTCACCATCGGCTGAGCTTGCCTCGACCGTCCCGCCACCCTTGATGGTGAGGTTCTTGTCGGCTCCAATACCCTTGTCCTTGGTAGCCCTGGCGGTGACGGCTCCGCTGTCGTCAATCGTGATATTGCCGTTTGCCCTGATGCCATCCGATGCACCCGTGGCGTTGACGTTGCCCGAACCTTTGATAGCGAGATCACCTCCGGCATTGATGGCATCAAACCCAGTGCTCGTGGCGTTGACGGATCCGGCTCCGTCGATGTTGATATTACCCGTGGTGAGGATAGCGTCCTCAGTAGATGTCACGCTGAGCGTGCCGCCCTCGTCGCCTTGGATATTGAGCTCGGCATTCTCGTTAGTGCCATGAGAAACGTTGATGCTTTCGATCCATTCGGCAGTGACGATGTTGGTTCCCGAGTAATTCACGTTGAGCTTGCCTGCGGCCTGGATCTCGCCGCCGTTATAGTTGTTGAGCTTCAAGTCGTCGGCGCCGTCCCACGACCAGGTACCGGCCTCGTCGCTCGCCGCGGTGTTGTACTTGTTGCCGCCGACCTTGACCCATTCCGCTGCGAGCGAGACGCTCGGCATGAGCAGCGAGCTCACCGTGAGCGCGCAGGCCAGGCCGCAGACGATGCGGCGCGTCACGCGGCGCCAGCTGCCGTGCGCGAGTCCTATGCGACGGCGAACGTCGGGTTCGGCAACATGGGTTCCGGCGGTAGTGTCATTGCGTTTGGGGGTCGTGAACAAGGCTGCCATGGTTGCTCCCGTTCTCATAGGGCCTATACGACTAGATTCAGCGTATCTGCTGGATGTTGCCGGCGGTAGTGCCGTTTGGAGGGCAAAATGTCCAAAACTTGGGAAGCAAAACATCGCGCGTCTGTGCGTTGCCTGGCTTTTAAAAGAAAAGCGCGGAGCCGCTCGATGCGACTCCGCGCTTTGGTGTTCTGTTTTAGCAGACTATGCCGTTACGCTACGAAGAAGTAGACGAGGAAGGCGAGAGCTGCGATCCACATGAGCGGCTTCGATCTTGGAGGCCTCGCCCTTAAAGAGCGCGACGATCACGTAGGCGATAAAGCCCAGGCCGATTCCGGCAGAGATGGAGTAGGTGAAGGGCACGCCGGCGACAATCATGAACGCCGGGAAACCCGGCGACACGTCGGACCAGTCGATCTCGGAGGCCTCGCTCATCATGAGGTAGCCGACGTAGACCAGAGCACCGCAGGTGGCGGCACTGGAAACGATGGTGACGATGGGGAGAGAAGAACGCGGCGAGAATGAACAGCACGCCGGTGGTGACGGAGGTGAGGCCCGTGCGGCCACCGTCGGCAGCGCCAGAGGTGGACTCGACGAAGGTGGTGATGGAGGAGACGCCCATAAAGCCACCGGCAGCAGCGGCCACGGAGTCGACGACCAGGATGGGGCGGATGTCCTCGACATTGCCGTCCTCGGTCAAGAACTCGCCCTGCTTGGCGACGGCCATCGCGGTGCCCATGGTGTCGAAGAAGTCGCTCATGAGCAGCGAGAAGGCAACGACGAGCAGCATCGGGTCGGTCAGAACCTTCACGATGGCCATGTTACCGTCGGCGGTGCTGGCAAACGGGGCGCCAAAGGTCGAGAAGTCGAGCGGTGCGATGAGGCCCTCGGGGGCGTGGGTGACGCCCAGCGGGATACCGGCGATAACGGCGACGATGATGCCTATGAGCAGCGAGCCCGGCACGTTGCGAGAAGCCAGGGCAACCGTCACGACGATGGAGATGATGCCGACGATAAAGGTGGGGGAGGCGATGTCGCCCAGGCCGACGAGCGTACCGGCGCCAGCGGTGATGATGCCGGCGTCGCACAGGCCGATCATGGCGATGAACAGGCCCAGGCCAACCGAGATGGCGTGGCGCAGGACCACGGGGATGGCGTCCATAATGGCCTCGCGCAGGCCGCACAGGACGAGCAGCAAGATGACGATACCCTCGAGGAAGATAACGCTCATGGCCACGTGCCAGTCGCCGCCGCACATGGTGGTGGCGATGCCCGCGATCATGGCATTGATGCCCAGACCCGACGCGCAGGCGAGCGGGCGGTTAGCGAAGATGCCCATGCAGATGGTCATGATGCCGGCGCCCAAGCAGGTGGCGCAGGCGAGCGCTCCCGCATCGATGCCGGCGCCCGAGAGCACCGCAGGGTTGACGGCGATGATGTAGGCCATCGCCAGGAATGTTGTCAGTCCAGCGCGAAGTTCGGTCCCGATTGTGGACTTGCGCTCACTGACGTGAAAAAAGTTCGTCCATGCATACCCTTTCCTTGTTCGGCCCCGAGTTTAGGCCGATTGACACGAACGTTCTCACTATAGCCCCTTTACGACGCTGTTGTTCCTCGCATGTTGATGTTCGGCGCTTTGTAGCAGACGGACGGTATTTTTCGCATGAAAATGTGTGGGTACCGTATACTTAAGCGGTTACAACGACCCCTATGGAGGAACGTATGATTAAAGAGCTTTGCCACGACGAGGCTATCCTGTCCCAGCGTTGCGAGGTTGCGACCGTCGAGGACGAGTCGGTTGCTCAGGACCTGATCGATACCATTAAGTCGCTCGACGATGCCGGCTGCCTTGCCGCTAACCAGATTGGCGTTACCAAGAAGGTCTGCGTCTACCTGGACGACGCCGGCGAGCCCCACGTGCTCTACAACCCCCGTCTGGTGTTTGGCCTGGGCGCCAGCAAGATGGAGGAGAGCTGCCTGACGCACGAGGAGGTCACCAAGTCCACGCGCTATATCAAGTGCAAGGTCGCTTATGACGTGATCGTCGACGGCAAGATGCGCGAGCGCAAGCAGGACTTTGTGGGCTTCGAGGCGCAGATGATTCAACACATGATTGACCACTGTCTAGGAAAGTTGGTCTAAGGGGACCAAAAGCACCGCACCTTGCCGCTCAATCGTCGCTCGCGTACCTTAAGTACGCTTCGCTCCTCTTTCGTGGCAATCTGCGGTACTTTGACCCCTTAGACGACCTGCGGGGTTAACTTGGTTGAGTTTATCCTGCTTGAATAGTCCGGGCGTGACATTGTTGTCATGTCCGGGCTTTTGTGTTTAGCCCCTTTTTGTTTGGAGACAATAACCTTAGCAAGAACGTAAAGCTAGGAGGCGCTATGTGTACGAGTATTCGATTTACCGATAATTCTGGCCACATGTATCTAGGCCGCAACCTCGACTGGAGCTTTGACTATGGCCAACAGGTTCGCGTGATGCCTCGCGGGTTTCACATTCCGTATTCGTTTATCGACGACGCGACAGCGGCACACGCGGTGATCGGTATGTGCATCGATTACAAGAACTATCCTATGTTCTTCGACTGCGGCAACGATGCGGGCCTCGCCGTGGCGGGTCTCAATTTCCCGGGTTATGCCGAGTATGCCGAGGACCCTGTCGACGGCAAGACCAATATCGCGGCCTATGAGTTTCCCCTGTGGGTGGCAGCGACGTTCTCGACGGTCGATGAGGTCGAGGCCGCGCTGCGCGACACGGTGATTGTCGCCAAATCTGCCGGAGAGGGGCTGGGCGTGTCGCTGCTCCATTGGATTATCGGCGACAGCCAGCGCAGCATCGTGGTCGAGATGATGGCTGACGGCCTGCATGTATACGACGATCCGGTCGACACCCTTGCCAACCAGCCGACCTTCCCGTGGCACATGGAAAACCTACGCACCTATATCACCGCCACAAGCGATTTTCCGCAGACGGCGACGTGGCGTGGCGCCGAGCTTAAGCCCTATGGAGCCGGTGCCGGCATGCGCGGCATTCCCGGCGACTGCTATTCGCCGAGCCGTTTTGTAAAGGCGGCGTATCTCAATGCCAATTACCCGCAAAAGGAGAGCGAGACCGAAAACGTCGTCCGTATGTTCCGCTCGCTCGAGGGCGTGGTGATGATTGAGGGGCGTCCAGGATGGGCGATGGCAAGTTCGAGAAGACTATCTACACCGGATGCTTTAGCGCGCGCACGGGCAATTATTACTACGCGATGTATGGGGATCCGTCGATTCGCTACGTGAGCCTGATGGATGCCGAGGCGCGAGCCCCGATAGACTCGTGGTTCCCGAGCCGCGTCGTTCGTAGCCGCTAGCTTTACTGCAATGCAAGGCGGCCCTGCGTCTCCCGTGAGATGCAGGGCCGCTGTCGTTGATTTGTGACGTCGCTAGAAGTTGGCGTCGTTGAGTTGTTCGCTCTCGAGGCCGTCGAGCAGTTGCTGTTCGGGCGTATCGGCGACGCTCTCGAGTAACTCGGTGGGGTCGACGTTCATGTTCCTACCGGCTTCGTTGCCGTTGACCAGGTCGTCCGAGAAGATATCGACTTCCATTTCCTCGGCCTCTTCGATCTGAACCTCGAGCGGCACCTGGGTGCGCACGAGCTTAACGGCCGGGCGCATGCGGGCAAACAGCGGCACGTACTCGATGATGATGGCCGAGTTCTCAAGACCGTACCAGCGTGCCGGGCTTCCGCAGGCGCGGCGGACGGCGTACTTGATGGCCATGACGCGGTGGTCGTTGCGGTTGATGTCCGTTTCGGGGGCAAGCATCTTGCGCAGCATGCAAAAACGGAAGTCGCCCACGTTGCCGCGCGTCTCGTAGATGGAGTAGGTGTGATGCTGCGGCGGCAGCTCGCCCGATGCCATCAAGTCGCCAACAATCTGGCGCAGGTAGGCATTGATGCGCTGGTTGACCTTAAAGCCCAGGTCCAAGCGCACGCGGAACAAAAAGTCCGTGCCAAAGGTCTCGACGGAATACTCGTGCGTATAGGGCTCGTCGGTAACGTGCACGTTGATGAACCAGTATGCCTTGGCGCGCTTGGGATGCTTATCCAAGATGGAATAGAGCACGTCGCGGTCGAGCGTGAGCGGGTCGGGACTGTTGGTAAGGAACACCAGATTGTCGGCGAGCACGGGGTAGGTCTCGTCGTTGCGCAGGCGGTCGAGCTGGTCAATGTACTTGGAGACGGGCAGCAGGATCGTCTGCGTGCGCTCGATGGCGGTGCCGCGGCGCCACACGTACATAAGGCCAAACAGCAGCGAGGCCAAGAAGATCATGACGTAGCCGCCGTCAAAGAACATGGTGAGGCACGAGGCGAAGAAGCACAGCTCAATGGCGCCAAAAAGTAGGGCAAAGACGCAGGCGCCCAGCTTGCGCTTGAGAATGCCGGCGATATAGCTCGTCAGCAGCGTGGTGGTCATGAGCATGGTCACGGTAATGGCGAGGCCGTAGGCGCTCTCCATGCGCTCGGAGTTTTGGAACAGCAGCACGATGAAGATGCAGCCGACCCACATGATGTTGTTGACGAGCGGAATATAGAGCTGGCCCTTGGTGTCGCTGGGGTAGTGGATGCGCAGATGCGGCATAAGTTTGAGGCGCGTGGCCTCGGATACCAGCGAGAACGAGCCGGTGATGAGCGCCTGCGAGGCGATGATGGCCGCTACGGCCGAAAGCACGATGGCAAAGGGGCGCAGGGGCTCGGGAAGCATCATGTAGAACGGGTTGACGATATCCATCGCGAGCATCTGGGGGTTGGAGTTATTGGCGAGCAGCCAAGCTCCCTGACCCAGATAGTTGAGGATAAGGGCCGCCTTAACAAACGGCCAGGATGCATAGATGTTGGCCTTGCCCACATGACCCATGTCCGAGTAGAGCGCCTCGGCACCGGTTGTCGACAGGAAGACAAAGCCGAGCACCATGATGCCCGAGTGGTTGATGGGCGAGAACAGGAACATGATGCCGCGGATGGGGTTGAGCGCGCGTAGGATGGACAGGTTGCCGAGCATGTTGAACAGGCCGGCGCCAGCCAAGAACAGGAACCACAGCGTCATGAGCGGGCCGAAAAGCTTGCCGATCGACGAGGTGCCGGCGCGCTGCATGGCAAACAGGCCGCAGATAATGATGATGGTGATGATGATGACGTTGGTCTGGCCGTCACCCAAAAGCGCATGGCCCCACTCGATAGTGCGCAAGCCCTCGATGGCCGTGGTAACCGTGACGGCGGGGGTGAGGATGCCGTCGGCGAGCAGCGCCGCGCCGCCGATCATGGCGGGAAGGATCAGCCACGGCGCCACTTTGCGCACCAAGCTAAACAGGGCGAAGATGCCGCCCTCGTTGTGGTTATCGGCCTTCATGGCGATAACCACGTACTTGACCGTGGTCACGAGCGTCATGGTCCAGATGACGAGCGAAAGCGCTCCTAAGATCATGTCCTCGCTGACGGTACCGATGCCGCCGTTGTTGGCGACGATTGATTTCATGGTGTACATGGGGCTCGTGCCGATGTCGCCGTAGACGACGCCGAGCGTAACGAGCAGCATGCCAGCGGAGAGGGGAATGGCTCCATGCCCGCCTTGACCACGCTGATCTTGGGGGCTTGCCTCCAGTTTGTTATGTGCCACGTGGACTCCCTTGGACATCCGGTTATCCGTCTAGGACAGATAACCTTTATGCCGTCTTTATACATACAAGAGCAGTTTGGCACATCAGGTTATTTTTAGACAATAATCCCCAGCTGAGGATTATTTATGTACGCAGGTAGCATTTCAAAGCAGGGGCTTTAAGCACGTGCTGTCTGGGCTATGCCAGCCTTGGCGCCTGCGCGTTTGCCGGCGAATTCGCAAAAGAGCGCGCCGCCGATGATCAGCGCGGCGCCCATGAGGCGGATGGGCGTCACGGTCTCGCCCAAAAGGGCGACGGAGAACACGACGGCCGAAAGCGGCTCAAGGTAGCCGACGACCGCGACGGTCTGGACGGGCAGCTTGGCGACAGCACTAAAGTAGAGTAGGCAACCGATACCGGTGTTGACAATGCCGAGCATGGCGACGGCACGCCAATCAATGCTGGCGGCGACGCCGGCGGACAGGAATGAGGGGGCGCCCTGCGTGGAGCGTAAGGACCAGCGCGGTCAAAAAGGCGGCGCTCACCTGGGCGTGGAGTTTTCGAGGCCTTCGATGTGTGGCGCACCCTTGCTGGCGATGACCATCAGCGCATAGCAAAATGCCGAGGCGATGCCGCAAGCGATACCCGCAATGGGCATATTGCCGCCTAGACCTTGTGCCGCAATGAGAAAAGCACCGCAGGCGACGGCGATAAAGCCGACGATTTTGCTACCGGTCAGCTTTTCGCCAAAGATGAGCGGGGAGAGCGCCATGACGATGATGGGGCCGCAGTAGTACAGCAGCGAGGATACGCCGACGCCAATCGTCTGGTAGGCGCGGAACAGAAAAATCCAGCTGGCGCCCAGCGCGGCTCCCGAGAGGAGGAGGGCTGCGGCTTCGCGGGGGCGGGATGGCGCCTGCAGCTTATGGCGTTGGGTGACGGCGAGGATGGTGACAAGCGAGAGTGCGCCCAAAAACGTGCGCAGTAGCACGATATCGGAGCTCGGCAGCGCAATGGCAGCGGCGATGATGCCGTTGGAGCCAAACAATAGCAATGCTGCTAAGTACGCAAACAGTCCGTTGTTCATGCGCTGAAATCCCCTCTATATCCGAGCGTGTTCACTATGGGTGAACTGGCTTTAGAAGAAAAGCGAATATAATGCATGGAAAACATGACAAAAGCTCATGCATATGTGGAGGGGTGCCGTGGAAACGAATGTTCAAAAAGATGCAGGTCCTGCTCGAGACCGTGCGCGCCGGCAGTTTTACGCGCGCTGCAGAGCGGCTGAGCTATTCGCAGTCGGGCGTGAGCCGCATGGTGGGCGACCTTGAGGCCGACTGGGGCTTTAAAGTGCTTGATAGAAGCCGCGAGGGCGTAGTGCTTTCTGCCGACGGGCGGCAAGTTATGCCGGCGGTTGAGGCGCTCTGTGAGGAATTCACTCGCCTGCAGCGACGGGTGGATGAGATGCGTGGGCTCATGCGCGGCAAAATCTGCATCGGTACGTTTTCGAGCGTGGCGACCCACGTGCTGCCGCCGGTGATTGCGCACTTTCGCGCCGATCACCCGGACGTCGATTACGAGCTGCTGATGGGTGATTACTCCGAGATTGAGCAATGGGTGGCGGAAGGCCGCTGCGACTTGGGCTTTATTCCGCGCGAGCCGCACGGTGCCGGCATGGCGTCGCGGCCGTTGGTGCAAGACGAGCTGATGGCCGTGGTGCCAGCGAACTCTTCGCTTGCCATCGCGGAGGTCGTTTCCCTTGCCGATTTGGCCAACGAGCAGTTTATTCTGCTGGAACGCGGTAGCGACGACGAAATAACGCCGCTGTTTCGCCGCGCGGGCCTGGCAGTGCGCTCAAAACTGTCGGCCTGGGATGACTATGCGATTATGGCCATGGTCGAGGACGGTCTGGGCGTGAGCGTTCTTCCGGCGCTCATCTTGCGCCGCTGCCAGTTCGATGTCGCCGTGCGCCCTCTCGAGGGACATCCTCATCGGCAGATCAACGCCATATACCGCACCGCTGACGTTTCGCTTGCGGCGGCTCGTTTCCTTGAATATCTCTAAAAGCGCGTACCTGTTGTCTACTTTGGGACAATTCTCGGGGTTCGGTACATTTTCTTATGCAATTGAACTTTCGGATAATGCGCCGCGCTATACTGCTGCCTAAATTGAACTCAGGTTCAATTTGTGTTCTATAAATTGAACTTTGCCAGCAAGGAGGTTCTAATGGCCCAAGAGACGTTTAGCGATCGCCTGCGACAGACCATGTCCGATCGCGACGTTCGCCAGTCGGATGTAATCCGCGCATCGGAGATGCTCGGCAAAAAACTCGGCAAGAGTCAGATGAGCCAATATGTGAGCGGCAAGACGATCCCGCGGCGCGATGTGGCAGAGCTGCTCGCCCGTATTTTGGAGGTCGATGTTACCTGGCTGCTTGCCGGCGACGCCGATCAAGGCGAGGCATCATCACCCCGCAACGATTCCAAGCCCGAACCCCATCCCTCAGCTCAAATTCCAAGGAGCACCACCATGCGTACTTTTTCTAAATCCACCAAGCTTGATAACGTCCTGTATGACGTGCGCGGTCCCGTCGTCGACGAGGCTGCCCGTATGGAGGACGAGGGCGAGCGCATCCTCAAGCTCAATATCGGCAACCCGGCGCCCTTCGGTTTCCGCACGCCCGATGAGGTCATCAAGGACATGCGCCAGCAGCTGCCCGACTGCGAAGGCTATTCCAACTCGCGCGGCCTGTTCTCCGCGCGCAAGGCAATCATGCAGTACTCGCAGATCAAAGGCCTGCCCAATGTTCAGATGGAGCATATCTACACGGGCAACGGCGTGTCCGAACTCATTCAGCTTTCGATGAACGCTCTGCTCGACAATGGCGACGAGATTTTGATCCCCAGCCCCGACTATCCGCTCTGGACGGCGTGCGCAACCCTCGCCGGCGGTCATCCCGTGCACTATCTATGCGATGAACAGGCGGATTGGTATCCCGACCTGGAGGATATGGAGTCCAAGATCACGAGAGCGCGACCAAGGCCCTCGTCATCATCAACCCCAACAACCCCACGGGCTCGGTCTACCCGCGCGAGGTGCTCGAGGGCATCGTCGAGGTTGCGCGCAGGCATCAGCTGATGATCTTTGCCGATGAGATCTACGACCGTCTGTGCATGGACGGCTACGAGCACGTCTCGATTGCCTCGCTCGCTCCCCGATCTGCCCTGCGTTACCTTTAGCGGCCTTTCCAAGTCGCACATGATTGCGGGCTATCGTATTGGCTGGATGGTGCTTTCGGGCAACCAGCGCTGCATGAGCGACTTCATCATGGGCATCAACATGCTCTCCAACATGCGCCTGTGCTCCAATGTGCCGGCTCAGTCGATCGTTCAGACGGCGCTCGGCGGACACCAGTCGGTCAATGACTACATCCGTCCCGGCGGTCGTGTCTACGAGCAGCGCAACTTTGTGTATGAGGCGCTCAACAAGATTGACGGCATCTCGGTGGTCAAGCCGCGCGCGGCATTCTATATCTTCCCCAAGATGGATGTGAAGAAGTTCAACATCACCGATGACGAGCAGTTCGCCCTTGACCTGCTGCACGAGAAGAAGATCCTGATCGCGCGGCGGCGGCTTCAACTGGGCTGAGCCCGACCACTTCCGCATCGTGTACCTGCCGCGCATGGAAGTACTCAAAGAGTCCCTCGAAGACCTCGCCGACTTCTTTGACCATTACCGCCAGAGCTAAGGGATAGAGGCCCCATACAATCGAAAGCTCCCTGCAGTTGCTTGGCTGCGGGGAGCATTTTCTTGAATCGGCGGAACTAAATAACGATTCCGTTGCAGTGGTCGATTTCGTGCTGGATGATTTCGGCGGTGTAGCCCGAGAAGTTTTTGATGCGGCGGACAAAGTTCTCGTCCAAATACTCAACCTTAATGCGGCGATAGCGGGTACAGGGACGCTCGCCGATCAGCGAGAGGCACCCTTCGCTCGTCTGATAGGCATTGACCTGCTCAAGAATTTGAGGGTTGTACATCAGGAGCGCCCTGGTGCCGTCCTTTACGCAGATGATGCGTTTGCGCACGCCGATCATGTTGGCGGCGAGGCCCACGCACTCGTGCTCATGTTCGTTGAGCGTATCCAGGAGGTCCTGCCCGGTCGCGGCGTCGTCGGGTCCCGCGTCTTCGGAAGGAAGGCGCAAAAAGAACTCGGATTTCATGATGGGCTTGATCATGGCGGGCTCCTCATGTCTTATGCTTTCGTGGACTTTTAATAATAGCGCGGAAGGAAAGCTGTGCGTCCGCGTTACAATCTTTCGACGTTGGACCATGTTGTCAGACTCGTCGTGTACGGCGTCTGGCGTAAGTCTAGGGCTCATTTTTTCGCCCTGGACTGTTCCTCTGGGGCGATGCGACTGTCGTTCCAAGAGGAAGGAAATGCATGGGGAGCAAATCTCAGCAACAAGTTAGAGTAACGCCATCGGGCACTGCGGCGCTTCTCGTCGTAATGTATATTGCAGCCTTTGTCGCCGCGTTTAACGAGAACATCATTAACGTGGCGTTGCACGACATTATGGCGGCCTTTTCGGTGAGTGCCACCACGGCGCAGTGGCTCGTTTCGGGCTACATGATCGTGACGTCGATCTTTACGGCCATCATGGCCTTCCTGTCCGGTCGTTTCTCGACGCGCAAGCTGCTGTTTTTCGCATGCGGATGCATGGTCGCCGGCGAAGCCCTGTGCCTGGTCGCTCCGTCGTTTAGCGTTTTGCTGCCAAGTCGTATTTTTGCAGGCTGCGGGATCGGGCATCTTGTTCCCGCTCATGATGAACGTGGTGTTGTCTTGTGCGCCGCGCGAGAAGCTCGGTCTGTATCTGAGCCTGGGTGGTGCCTGCATTACGCTGGGGCCGGCGTTTGGACCCGTGATCAGCGGTCTTATGTGCACGTTGTTTGGCTGGAGGGCGGTGTTCGTAGTGCCGCTGGTGGGCGGCATTGCGGTCGCAGCGGCGGGCGTTAAGCTTGTTCAGAATGTCGGAGAGCGTTCGAACACCACGCTTGATATTCTGTCGGTTGTTTTGCTCGCGGCCGGCATTACGGCATTTGTGTATTCCGTAGGCGAGTTCTCGACCAATCTGATTGCCGGTATCGTGGCGCTGTTCGCCGCCATTGTGCTGCTCGGCCTTTTTGCCGCCCGTCAGCTCAAGCTCGAACATCCGGTGCTTAACGTGCGTCCCATGGCGAGCGTTCGCTTTTGGCCTGCGTGCCTGCTTGTGGTGGTGTCGATGATGACGACGTTCTCGATGAGCGTTTTGTTGCCGCTCTATTTTGAGGGCGCATGCGGCATGACCGCACTTATTGCGGGCCTGCTCATTTTGCCGGCGATTGCCTGCAACGCCGTGACCTCGATTGTGGGCGGACGTGTGATGGACGCCCGTGGCGCATGGCCGCTGCTGCCGGTCGGCTTTGCCCTGATTGCCGTGGGACAGACTGCCATCTCGATGACGGCGGCAAGCATGAACATCGGCGTCGTCGTGGCGCTGACCGTTGTGGTGTATGCCGGAGTCGGTTTGGTGCTGAGCCCCTCGCAAACGGCCGGCTTGGAGACGCTGCCCGCCGCTGAGCATCCTCACGGAACGGCATTGCTCAACACGTGGAACATGATTGCCGCATCGTTTGGCCCGTCGCTGTTTATCGGCTTGCTCTCGAGTTCTGCGGTGACTGCCGGTGTCGCTGGCGCTGCGACGGACGTTGCCCAGGCGATTGGATTTGCAGCTGCCGTGCGTGTGGCGGCTGTAATTGCCGTGGTTGGGTTCGCGACGTCGCTGGTGTACGCTCGTCGCGAGTCGCACATGTCGCATTAATGTGTGCACATAGATTCTGCAGCTAGATTGGATGGCGACACCATAAACTAATGGACGTTTTGCCGAGAGGCATGAATGTTTAAAGCGCAAAGAGTGCGCGACGGGCCCCGCGAATGGGGCGATGATGCCCGAGAGGGCCAAGAAGGAGTCTCATGTCCGAGAACGAAGAGATCATGAACGAGACCGAGAACGAGACCATGGCTGCCGAGGTCGAGGCCGCCGTTGATTACGATGACGAAGAGCTAATGGACAAGATGCAGAAGGCCGCCCGCCTGCTGCGTAGCCGTCGCTTTGCTATTTCCAAGGAGGAGGAGGCCAAGGCCGAGCGCATGGCGAACATCGAGCGCGCCATCAAGCTTCTTGACCTCAAGCCCAAGATGGAGCAGAAGGAAATGTCCGACCTGCTGGGCATGCGCCTTCGTGAGCTCGATGGCCTGATGGCCGAGGCCGAGGCCGCCGATCTGGTCGGCCGCATCGACGACGCCGAGGGCGATATGCGCAAGATCGTCGTCTTCGCTGCCGAGGATGCCGCTGAGGGCCTGGTCGAGCTTGCCAACAAGAAGGAGAAGCTCCTGCCCGAGCTTTCTTATGAGGGAGGCCACCGAGCTGATGGCCGCTCTCGATAAGGTTATCGCCCCGCTCGTCGCCATGGGCCTGGACGAGGACCGCGGTCCTCGCGGCGGCCGTGACGACCGTGGCGGCCGTGGCGGCGACCGTGGCGGTCGCGGCGGCTTTGGTGATCGCGGTGGCCGTGGCGGCGACCGTGGCGGTCGCGGTGGCGATCGCGGTGGTCGCGGCGGCTTTGGTGACCGTGGCGGCGACCGTGGCGGTCGCGGCGGCTTTGGT